>Ga0233385_1000044_pt1 | contig 67504 bp, 51 predicted proteins | sample ElkDunMinimDraft_16_FD_191543 | JGI IMG/M metagenome (GOLD analysis project Ga0233385, IMG submission 191543) | Fecal eukaryotic communites from dung pellets of Tule Elk in California, USA - Elk Dung G36 | ecosystem: Host-associated > Mammals > Digestive system > Large intestine > Fecal | place...
TCAGCTCACGACTGGCCTGGGTATGGGCACTCAGCTGTCGCATTCTTTCGGTCGCCCGCTGCAATTCGGCGCGCCCGCCATCGCTACTGCGCCGCACGGCTTCGGCAGCCTCCTGCGCATGCTGTGCACGCGGCACTGTCCTGTTCCGTGCTCGTCATGGCCTCGGCTCCGCCGGCAATCTCGCCAATGGCGGTCATCTGGGACTGTAATTTACGAGACAACTGCTCGGCGCAGTAAGCGACCTGAGTCGGGGACAATGCATTGTGGCAGGTGCGCTGTGACAGGCTCTTGCTCAACGCGGTGAAATCCGGCGCATCGGGGTCGGCGGCAGATTCGCTACCGGAACCGTTGCGCCAAGGCCCTAACCAGGGCAACAACACCAGAATCGGCACGGAGACGGCGATCAGCCAGAACGGCACTGATGAAACAGCAACACTCCCAACACGATGGCCGCGTGCAACAGGCAAGCCCAGGGCTGGCGACGGAAGGCAGGACGCATGGTCGGCCTCTCTTTTTGTAATTGGCGGGTTCGGTTTGTAACTCGCTTGACCAGGGAAACACAGTAGCGCTTGGTAGCAACTTGCATCTACCTCATAACCGATAGCGGCAGCCCAGCAAATTGCTGAAGCGCGCAGATGTGTGGAGCGACCTTCTATCCCTCATGCGAACGGCATTTGCACAATTGACCGAGCGACAGCGTCATTGCGAGACTGCCGCCGCCACATTTCCCTTGCGCAAATGCGCGCGCTCCGGGCGCTCGAAGAGGCGCACACCTGCAACCTCGGCGGTCGTAAACGAATGATGTTCTTGCTCCCTTCGGCGCTGTTCTGCGAGCTGGCTGCGCTGATCATCCGCAGCCAGGCCCTGAGCGTGGCCAGTGGCGTGCTGCTGACGTTGTTTTTCATCAGCCGCTGGCGCTCGTTGATGCCCTATCCGCGGCGCCTAGGTGTCATCACGCTGGGCCTGTTGGCATTCTGGCTGGTGACTGCCGAGCCGAGCTGGCAGATGGGTCAGCAGATGCTAGCGTCCGCGGCCTATTACGCTGCCTTTGTCGGCGCACTGGGTTTGATGCATTGCTTGATCCAGCGCCTGCCACAATTGGGCGAACTACATCACCTGCTGCTGGCCAGCCCTCGCCTCGCGCTGTACCCCGGTTATCTAGTCAGCGCCTTCGCCATCGGCTCGATTCTCAGCTTCGGAATGCTTAACCTGCTATGCGGATCGCTGGAGCGCCACCTGCAGCGCAGCACCTTGGACGAAACCCGGCAGCGCGAGGGGCGCCGCGCCGTGATGGTCAGCGCATTACGTGGTTTCGCCTTGGTACCCCTGCTGGCACCAACAAGCGTCGCGGTGGCCATTCTCACCCGAGAGCTGCCCGGGCTGAGCTGGAACGAATTGCTCCCCTTCGGCCTGTTAGCTGCGTTGATACTGCTGGTAGCGGGCTGGCCGGCGGAAAATCGCCGCCTGCAACAGCTGCTCGACCCGCCCGCCCCACGGCATCACACCGCAGTGCCTGACACGCGACGCTTCGGCGGTTTGCTAGTCGGTTGCCTGATCGGGATTACGCTGATTGCTCTGCTCGCCAATGTCACAGCGCTTTCGGCAACCCAGGCGGCGATGCTGCTGGTGCCACTCAGCGTGACCGGCGTCCTGCTGTGGCAGAAGGTTCGCATTAGCAGGGTCTACGGCGAGTTCAGCGAAACCCTGGCCGGCATGCGCAACGAGATCTTTATCTTCGCCTGCTCAGCACTGCTCGCCGGGCTGGCCTCAGCCTTGCTCCCGGTGGGCCACCTGGCCGTTCATCTCGACGCGACGCCACTCGCTCTGTTTATCCTCGGTGCGCTCGGTGCTCTGGGGACCATCGCACTGGCGTTGCTGGGCGTGGCGCCGATCATCTCGCTGAACCTCAGCGCCGCATTTCTCGCCCAGCTGGCCAGCCAGGGCGTGCCCGTCCTGCAGCCTGCATTGGCGCTGCTCATCGGCTTCTCGCTCGCCATGCTGCTCTCACCTTACGGCCCTTCGGCGCTGCTGTTGGCACGCCATGCCCAACTCTCGCCCTGGCGCATCGCTTTCGATTGGAACGGCCGGTTCGTGCTGATGGTGATCGGCCCGCTGCTACTGATTCCGCTGCTGGCCGAGGGCCTGTGAGCGAACGCGTAAGGGCTGCGACGGCCCTCCTGATTAGACCCAACCATATTCAGCCATCGACAACGGCTCGCCATCACCAACGATGAAGTGATCGAGCACACGCACATCGATATAGGCCAGTGCATCTTGGAGCCGCTGAGTCAGCTGCCGGTCCGACTGGCTCGGCTCGGCAACACCGGATGGGTGGTTATGCGTGAGGATCACCGCCGCCGCGTTATGCGCCAGCGCGCGTTTGACTACCTGCCTGGGATAAACGCTGGCGCCGTCGATTGTTCCCTGAAACAGGACCTCGAACGCCAACACACGATGCCTGGAATCCAGAAACAGACAGCCGAACAGCTCGTGTGGCTCATGCCGCAGCCGCGCCTTAAGGTAGTCGCGAACAGCCTGCGGGCTCTCCAGCGCCGATTCGCGCCGAATGCGCTCGGCCAGATGCCGCCGGGCCATCTCCAAGACTGCTTGTAGCTGCGCGAATTTAGCCGGACCCAGGCCCAGATGCTGGCTGAATTGCGGTAGATCGGCTTCCAGTAGCGTCCGCAGGCTGCCAAACTCGCTCAACAACTGCCGCGCCAGATCCACCGCACTCTTACCCGCCACCCCGGTGCGCAGGAATATCGCCAGCAATTCGGCATCGGAAAGCGCGGCAGCGCCCTGCTCAAGCAGTTTTTCCCGCGGCCGTTCCGCCGCCGGCCAGTCACGAATGCTCATGTTTTCTCCCTGTCGAGCATGCCCTATTTCCATGTGGGCCCTGTGCTATCTTAGCGGCCTTTTATCAACGGTGACCGGCCACAGCCGGAACCTGTTCTCACCCGTAACAAGGCAGGCCTATGCAGCGGCTTTATCGTAAACGCATCGTCCTGGGCGTCGGCGGCGGCATTGCCGCATACAAGAGTGCCGAGCTGGTTCGCCGGCTTCGTGACCAGGGGGCCGAAGTGCGGGTCGTGATGACTCAGGGCGGCCGCGAATTCATCACCCCCCTGACGCTTCAGGCACTTTCCGGCCACCCCGTTCATCTCGACCTGCTCGACCCGGCAGCCGAAGCGGCGATGGGCCATATCGAGCTGGCGCGCTGGGCGGACCTGATATTGGTTGCTCCGGCCACTGCCGACCTGATGGCACGGCTGGCCCAGGGCATCGCCAACGACCTGTTGACCACGCTAGTGCTGGCCACCAACGCACCTGTTGCGCTGGCACCGGCGATGAACCAGGCGATGTGGGCCGATCCGGCTACCCAGGCCAACCGCCAACTACTCGAAGAGCGCGGCATTCGTCTGTTCGGGCCTGCCTCGGGCAGCCAGGCCTGCGGCGATGTCGGCCTGGGACGCATGCTCGAAGCCGATGAACTGGCCCACGCGGCCGCCGACTGCTTCGAGCGCAACCTGCTGACCGGCCTGCATATATTGATCACTGCCGGGCCGACCCAGGAAAACATCGATCCGGTGCGCTACATCACCAACCACAGCTCCGGCAAGATGGGTTTTGCCCTGGCCGAGGCGGCCGCCGAGGCCGGCGCCCGCGTGACCCTGGTGGCCGGGCCGGTGTTCCTGCCAACGCCCGATCGCGTTCAACGCATCGACGTGGTCAGCGCTCGCGACATGCTCGCCGCATGCGAAGCAGCAATGCCCTGCGATCTGTTCATTGCCGCCGCGGCGGTGGCCGACTATCGCCCTGAAGTGGTTGCACCGCACAAACTGAAGAAAGACCCCAGCACCGGTGACGGGCTGCTTCTGCAGATGGTGCGCAACCCCGATATTCTCGCCACGCTGGCGGGACGGGCGGACCGTCCCTTCAGCGTCGGTTTCGCTGCCGAAACCGAGAACCTGCTGGAGTACGCCACACGCAAGCTGCGCGACAAAAACCTCGACCTGATCGTCGCCAATGATGTGGCCAACCCCAGCATCGGCTTCAACAGCGAGGAGAACGCGGTCACTGTGATCGACCGCCAGCAGCACGAAACCCGTTTCGGCCAAGCCAGCAAGGGGCACATTGCCCGCCAGCTGGTGGCCTTCATCGCCGACCGTTTTCATCAGGCCTGACCATGTACTCACTCCAAGCGAAAATTCTCGATCCACGCCTCGGCCAGGATTTCCCACTGCCGACCTATGCCACTCCCGGCTCCGCCGGCCTCGACCTGCGCGCCATGCTGCAGAGCGATACGATTCTTGAGCCGGGGCAAACGCTGCTGATCCCAACCGGACTGTCGATACACATCGCCGACCCTGGCTTGGCAGCGATGGTGTTGCCACGTTCGGGGCTGGGTCACAAGCACGGCATCGTGCTAGGCAACCTGGTGGGACTGATCGACTCGGACTATCAGGGCGAACTGATGGTGTCTTGCTGGAATCGCGGCCAGAGCGCTTTCACCATCGCCGTTGGCGAGCGCATCGCCCAGCTGGTGCTGGTGCCAGTGGTGCAGGCGCAATTCGAACTCGTCGATAACTTTACTGACAGCCATCGCGGCACCGGCGGTTTCGGACATTCCGGCAGCCACTGACCCACTTCTCCATCAGGACGACCCGAGGAGCTCCATGAAACTCTTCAAGCGCAGCGCCAAGGACTCTGGCGTACTCCATCCCGGCAATACCGCTTCTGCTCAACGTCGCGCCAGCAACGGCTTGAGCGCGCTATTGCCCGGCCTGGCCTGTGGCCTGATCGGCCTCGGCGTCGCCGGCGCGCTGATCTGGTTCGGCCTGCAAACCAGCCAGCAAGCACAGAGCAGCCAAATCGCCAGGGCCTGGGGAGCAAGCCAAGCCAGCGCGCTCGATCAGGCCCTCAAACAGCTGGCTTCCGACACCCAAAACATGGCCAGCGATCCTCGCCTGATCGAGGCCTTGCTAAGTGGCGAACCCCAACAAGTACGCGATGCCGAACGCGAGCTCGCGTTCCGCCCGGGCATTGTCGACGCGCACCTGAACCTGCGTGACCGCGCCAGCCCTCGATCCGACCGGGCCGGCCCGATCACTTTCGCCGCACTGGATCTGCTGCAACGTGCCGAGAGTGGGCAAACGCCTGCACCGGAAGCCTATCGAATAGCAGGCCAGTGGCTACTGTACAGTGCTGTTCCCATACAGACGACGCAGCATCGGCCTATCCAGGCGACCCTGCTGGTGGTCTCTTCCCTGGACCGACTGCTGGCAGCACTACCGGCTCTGCCTGTCGATGCCGGCCAGCTTCGCCTGAGCCAACAGTTCAATAAGGGGGCCGAGCAGCTGCTTGCCCAGGCCGGCACGGCCGGTCTCGAGGAGCAGGCCGTTAGCCTGGACAGCAGCAACCCCAACTGGAATGTTCGCTTCCTGCCCGGCCGGCAGGGGCACTCTGCGACGCTTTTCCCCCTTGCCTTGATCGGTGCACTGCTGGCCGCACTCAGTGGCCTGCTGATGGCATTGCAACTGACCTTGGGCAGCCAACAACGACTGCTTCGCAAAGATGTTCTGCAAATGGGCCAGATGCTGCAGGAACTCTCTAAAGGCAGAGCCATCAAAATGCCGACTTTGAGCCTACCGGCCCTCGATGCGCTGGCTAAGAGCCTGGCCAGACTACCGCTACGGCCCCAAACGCCCGACGCAAGCATGGCTCCTGGCCCGGCGCCGCAAAGCAAATCTTCCGGGTACGTCGACCCAAAGTTCCAGAGCACCGACATACTCGATATCGACATTCTCGACGAGGACCAGGATTGGATCGGCCTCGACACCAAGGAGCGAGAACGCGCAATGAGCCTTAAAGCACCGCAGCTACCTGCCAGCATTTTCCGCGCTTATGACATCCGTGGCGTGGTCGGCGACACCCTGACCACCGAGACCGCATACTGGGTCGGCCGCGCGGTCGGCTCCGAGAGCCTCGCCAAGGGCGAGCCAAACGTATCGGTCGGGCGCGACGGGCGACTGTCCGGCCCTGAACTGGTCGAGCATCTGATCCAGGGCCTGGTAGACAGTGGCTGCAGCGTCAGCGACGTGGGCATGGTGCCAACGCCGGTGCTTTACTACGCCGCTAACGTGCTTGCTGGCAAATCCGGTGTGATGCTGACCGGCAGCCACAATCCGCCCGACTACAACGGCTTCAAGATTGTCATTGCCGGCGACACCCTGGCCAACGAGCAGATCCAGGCATTGCGCCTGCGCATCGAGAACAACGATCTGGCCGAAGGCGTTGGCCAGGCCGAGCAGGTCGATGTGCTGGAAAGCTATTTCAAGCGCATCCGCGATGACATCGCGCTGGCCAAGCCGATGAAGGTGGTGGTCGACTGCGGCAACGGGGTCGCCGGTGTGATCGCCCCGAAACTGATCGAAGCGCTGGGTTGCAAGGTGATTCCGCTGTTCTGCGATGTCGACGGCAACTTCCCCAATCACCACCCGGATCCGGGCAAGCTGGAAAATCTGCAAGACCTGATCGCCAAGGTCAAATCCGAGAACGCTGACCTGGGTCTGGCCTTTGACGGCGACGGCGACCGCGTCGGCGTGGTGACCAACACCGGCACCGTGGTCTACCCCGATCGACTGCTGATGCTCTTCGCCAAGGATGTGGTCTCGCGCAATCCAGGCGCCGACATCATCTTCGACGTCAAATGCACGCGCCGCCTCACGCCCCTGATCAGCGGCTATGGCGGGCGGCCGGTGATGTGGAAAACCGGGCATTCCCTGATCAAGAAGAAAATGAAGGAAACCGGCGCCCTGCTGGCGGGTGAGATGAGCGGGCATATCTTCTTTAAGGAGCGCTGGTACGGCTTCGATGACGGCATCTACAGCGCGGCGCGACTGCTGGAGGTCCTCAGCCAGGACAAGCGAACGGCCGAACAGATATTCGCCGCCTTCCCCAACGACCTCTCGACGCCGGAAATCAACATAACCGTCACCGAAGAGAGCAAGTTCACCATCATCGAGACCTTGCAGCGCGATGCGCATTGGGGCGAAGCCAGTGTCACCACGCTCGACGGCCTGCGTGTCGACTATCCGAAAGGCTGGGGCCTGGTGCGCGCCTCCAACACCACACCGGTGCTGGTGCTGCGCTTCGAAGCTGAAAGCGAGGAAGAGCTCAAGCGCATACAGGAAGTCTTCCGCGCTCAGCTTTATACTGTCGCGCCTGATCTCAAACTGCCGTTCTGACTTGCGGAGCCCTGCATGACCCTCAGCCGTGAAGCTGCCACACAATTCGCCCAGGTACTGTCCGAAGCGTTGCCCTACATTCGCCGGTTCGTCGGCAAGACACTGGTGATCAAGTACGGCGGCAACGCGATGGAAAGCGACGAGCTGAAAACCGGCTTCGCCCGCGACATCGTGCTGATGAAGGCCGTCGGCATCAACCCGGTGGTGGTGCATGGCGGCGGTCCGCAGATCGGCGACCTGCTCAAACGCCTGAACATCGAAAGTCACTTCATCGACGGCATGCGCGTGACCGACAGCCAGACCATGGATGTGGTGGAAATGGTGCTGGGCGGCCAGGTCAACAAGAGCATCGTCAGCCTGATCAATCAGCACGGTGGCAACGCCATCGGCCTGACCGGCAAGGATGCCCAGCTGATCCGCGCGAAGAAGCTCAAGGCCAGCCGCAAGACACCGGAAATGACCCAGCCGGAAATCATCGACATCGGTCATGTCGGCGAAGTCACCGGGATCAACACCGAGCTGCTGGAAATGCTGGTGCGCGGAAATTTCATTCCGGTCATCGCACCAATCGGCGTTGGCCCGGATGGCGAGTCCTACAACATCAACGCCGACCTGGTTGCAGGCAAGGTAGCCGAGGCGCTGAAGGCGGAAAAACTGATGCTGCTGACCAATATTGCCGGCCTGATGGACAAGCAGGGGCAGGTCCTGACCGGCCTGACCACCGCCCAGGTCGACGAACTGATCGCCGACGGCACCATCTACGGCGGCATGCTGCCGAAGATCCGCTGCGCGCTGGAAGCGGTGCAGGGAGGGGTGCACAGCGCCCACATCATCGATGGCCGAGTGCCTAATGCGGTGCTGCTGGAAATCTTCTCAGACATCGGCGTCGGCACCCTGATTACCAACAACCAGCGCTGAATTCGCAAGCCCTGATAACGAAAAAGGGGAGCCAAGGCTCCCCTTTTTCGTTGAGGCAATTCATTCCAGCTAAAGACGGAACGACTCGAACAGCGCCGGAATACCCGGGAACATGCCGATACCCAGCATCACGCCGCAGAGCACGACGAACACCACTAGCGGAACGACCCAGCGGTGCAGACGACTCAGAGACTGACTGTGCTCCTTGTCACCAATCAACCCCATGTTGTCCAGCAGCACAGTCAGTGACCAGCCAAATACCGGGTTCACCAGCGCCGAGGAGAACACCACGATAGCGGCCGACTGCGATGTTTTGCCTTCACGGGTCATCTGCATGCCCGCCTCCAGCAACGGCAGAAATACGCCTACCAACAGCGCCACACTGAGCACTGGCGGCCATACCGCCAGGTCCATCGGATAACCCCAGAGCGCCGCAACCACACAGAGAAGCCCGGTCAGCACCGCACCTGCCGGAATCGGTCGTTTGGCGATCGCTGCCGGTACCAAAAAGGTGCCCCAGGAAGAGGCCAGGTTGCCTCCGCCCAGCGCAGTGCCGACCAGCTGCCGCGCCGCCGCCACGCACATGGTGTCATCGATGTTCATCAGTACTTTATGCGCCTTGGGCGGATAATTGAGCTGCTGAAAAATCCGATGACCGAGGAAGTCCGGCGACCACATCGCCACTGCCAGCACAGCGAAGGGAAAGACTGCGACGAAGTGATGCAGTTCAGGCAAGCCCAACTGCCAGCCGGTGTCCTCGCCCCACCAGTAAGCAGGGTTCAGATTAGGGATGCCCGGTTCAGTCCGGAACTCAAAAGGCGCACCCAGCGTGAAAGAGATCACCGCAGCCAGCGCACAACCAAGGGGAATGGCCAACCAGCGCAGACGAACATGCTCCAGATAGGCATACATCACGATAGTTGCAAAAACCACGACGAAGGCGATGTAACCCATATCGAAGCCATCGGCCCACTCGAACAGCACCTTTATCTGGGAAATCATTCCGATAAAGCCAAGATACAGCAGCAAACCACCGCAGACTCCATCGCTGGTCAGACGCGCCAGCAGGCTGCCACCCTTGAATGCACCTAGCGCAAAACCCAGCAGCCCAACCATGAGCCCCAGCGCCATCGGATGCCCCCCCGAGGCAACGATCAGTGGAATCAACGGAATCAGCGGGCCGTGGGTACCAGCCAGGTTTGACGTCGGATTGAGAAAGCCGGAAAACAGCACCACGAACAGAACCGCGGCGATCAACATCTCGAAGCGGACATTTTCGATGATGAAATCGCTGGACAGCCCCAGCGGTGCGGCAAAAGCCGCGACGACTGCCGCCACCATGACGATCTTGCCGATGGTCGCCGCCATCGCCGGCACCCAATCTTCGTATTCGAAGCGGTAATCGCGAAACGGCAGGTTAATTTCCCAACGCTTCGGCGCCATGATCTCCAACTCGTGCTCTAGATACTCCGAGCGCGTAGCGAAATTTTCCTTTGGCTTGTGAAGCTCCCGGTAACTTCGGAGGTCCCTATCACACATGATAATCAGCCTTTACCAAGAAAAGGCTGCAAAGGTACAGACTGACCCGCGGCAGTTCACCGAGACCTTGAAACTATTGAGTTAGAGCGGTTGCTATGATAGCAAGCAAGCTAAGCATTTGGCCCGAAGTGCTCCAACGCCTTCTGAGACACCGCGGAGAGAGGAAGAAAAAGGGAAGAAAGAGGACGCCACTCTTAACCTATGGATCGGTGAAGGCTACTGTTCCAGTCCAAGCAACTCGGCTATTCGCTTTCGGTCTTCGGCATAGCTGACCTGCGCATTGGCCCGAACCACTTCGTACCGCTTCAGATCGCGCAGCAGACTGGCCTGCTCCTTTTCCAGATTGCTGATCTGCTTCAGCAGGTTGTCCGGAACGGTGCGGCCCGCGCGCTCATGATCGGCTGCTTGCCTTTGCAGGCTCTCCTGCTGGTTACGCAGGGCGACCAGATTGCCCTGAGTCAGGCCCATCACGCTGTCGAGCTCGGCAAGCCGGCGGGCCTCGGCCCGCTCCACATCCTGGACGCTGGCATACAGCCGTAACAATTGCGCATCCGCTACGGCACGAGCCTTGCTCGCCTGGAGTCGCTCGAACTCTTCAGCGGTGGGCGCCGGCGGAACTTCGCGGATGACCCGCCCCTGCTCGCTGAGCACCTGGTACCCGCGACCGATATGCTGCGGAGGAACGCCGTGCCGATCGAGCACCACCACACCGCGATCATCCACATAGCGATACAGTTCGGCAGCCGTAGCCAATGCTGGCGCCAGCAGGCCCAGCACGGACATTAAGTAAATAACTGGCTTACGCATGCCGAAACTCCGAGTCAAATTCCATATCGCTCGCGGTAGGCCTGCACGGCAGGCAGGTACTGCTTCAGCTGAGCATCATCGGCCAGATATTCCAGCACTTGCGTCAGGGAAACAATACTGACTACCCGCATTCGATAATCACGTTCCACTTCCTGAATCGCCGATAGCTCACCCTGCCCTCGCTCCTGCCGGTCAAGCGCGATCAAAACTCCGGCGGCTTCGGCATTCTGGCCCTGAATAATCTGCATGACTTCACGAATGGCGGTTCCGGCAGTGATGACATCATCGACGATCAAGACACGACCGGTCAGCGGCGAACCTACCAAAGTACCGCCCTCACCATGGTCCTTGGCCTCCTTGCGATTGAAGCACCATGGCAAGTCGCGGTCATGCTGCTGTGCCAGAGCAACGGCAGTGGCCGCCGCCAAGGGGATGCCCTTGTAGGCTGGCCCGAAAATCACATCGAATTCGAGCTTACTGTCCATAACCGCTGCAGCATAGAAATCACCGAGCCGAGCAAGCGCCGAACCAGTGTTGAATAGGCCGGCGTTGAAGAAATAGGGGCTGGTGCGGCCCGACTTCAACTTGAACTCACCGAAACGCAGCACCCCGCGCTCAATGGCAAAGCGAATAAATTCGCGCTGATACGCCTGCATGAAAGAAATTCCCGAAAAAGAGACGGATTGAGCCACAGAACTCTTTAAAAACGTACCTGGCGGACCAATGTCTTCCGCCATGGAGTGTTCAATAGCCTGCTAATTGTGAAGAGCTTGGGTTATCATACATGCACGTGTTTTTAGGGGCCATTTATGCGGATCATCAGTGTCAACGTGAATGGCATTCAAGCGGCGGCACAGCGGGGTCTGCTCAGCTGGCTGCAAGCACAGAATGCCGACGTCATCTGCTTGCAGGATACTCGCGCCTCAGCAGTGGAACTCGATGACCCGGCTTACCAGCTCGACGGCTATTTTCTCTACGCCTGCGATGCGGACATTCCCGAGCAGGGCGGTGTGGCGCTTTACTCCAGATTGCAGCCAAAAGCAGTCATCATGGGGCTGGGCTTCGAGACGGCCGACCGCTACGGTCGCTATCTGCAAGCGGATTTCGACAAGGTCAGCATTGCCAGTCTGCTTTTGCCGTCAGGCCATGGCGGCGATGATGCACTGAATCAGAAATTCAAGTTCATGGACGATTTCGCCCATTATCTGGACAAGCAGCGCCGCAAGCGTCGTGAGTATCTGTATTGCGGCTCACTCTATGTGGCGCATCAGAAGCTGGACGTGAAGAACTGGCGCGACTGCCAGCAAGACGTAGGTTTCCTGGCCCCCGAGCGCGCCTGGCTGGACGAGGTGTTCGGTAACATGGGTTACGTGGACGCACTGCGGGAGGTCAACCGTGAAGGAGATCTCTACAGCTGGTGGCCGGATACCGAGCAAGCTCAGCTACTCAATTTGGGCTGGCGCTTCGATTACCAAATTCTGACGCCGGGCTTGCGCCGTTTCGTGCGCAGCGCACGCCTGCCTCGTCAGCCACGCTTCTCTCAGCACGCGCCGCTGGTAGTCGATTACGACTGGACGCTGAGCCTGTAATCCCGCTGGGGAGCTCAATAACCCTTGATGCTGTAATCGATTTCGAAATCGATACCACTGACGCGCGACACACCGGTATCCAGGCTACCGTCTGCATGGAGGCGCAACCAGCGATACCCAGGCGCAAGGCTGTCAACCTGAAAATCCTCGCTTCTGGGTGCGAACTGCACTCCAGTGGATGGCGAGGCCAGCAACCGCACTCCCCTCCGCTGGCCATCGAACTCTTGGTGAATATGCCCCCAGATCAGCGCACGTACGGTGTCGTGGCGATCGATGATTTCAAATAGCTGCTCGCTATTATGCAACCCGATAGCGTCCATCCACTGACTGCCGATGGCCACCGGGTGATGGTGCAGACAGATCAGAACGTGTCGCCCAGAGGCTCCAGCCAGAGCACGCTCGAGTAGCGCCAGCTGATCATCACCCAACAGGCCGAATACCGCGCCCTCGACCAGCGTATCGAGCATGATTACGCGCCAACCGGCGATATCCATTACCGGCAGCAGCATCTCGGTCTCGCGGGTCGCCTCCCGCATCGCAATCAGCTCGTCATGATTGCCCGGACACCAACGAAACGGAGCGGGAATGCGTTCGGATAACTGACGAAACAGACGATAGGACGCAACCGAACCATCCTGCGACAGATCACCTGTGGCCAGTACCAGATCAACCTGGGGCTGCTCATCCAATACCAAGTCTACGACTCGCTGCAAACTCTCAGCAGTGTCCATACCCAGCAGCCGGTTGCCCGCCTCGGAGAACAGATGGCTGTCGGTCAGCTGTACGAGCAGCACCGAGTTGTCGATAGCGGTCGGGGGCGCAACAGGCAAGGCCCATCTCCTATGGGGGATATACGCTGAGGAATTATGGTGGCTGCGCCTTGCAAGGGTAAACCGGGGATAACGGGCATAAGTCACAGAATGGCGGCAAGCCGTTCGAGCTATACCACCGGCGTCAACTCGTGCCCACACGCCATGCAATGACCCAGCCACTCCCCGAGAAATAGATTGAGCTGGGTTTTCTCATCGGGTTGATGCATTTGCGCATTGGGGTACGCATAGATGCCCCGGAAGCGCCGGGCATTTTCTGCGCGGGTCACTTCGGCCATGCGCGCATCGTGATACACCCGAACTTCCATCTGCGGCACGGGGAGCCATGGCAGGCAATGCTCCTGGGTGACCAGCAATGTACTGGTGTAGGGGCAGTTCTCCAGCACTTGAAGTACCAGTATCCCCAATAGCCTATCGCCTTGGCTCATGGCAACGCGCCGGGGCTCATCACTCGCACGCATCAAAGGCAACAAGCGCATCAGGCGAAAATAATTCGCCTCGCAGGCGGCCTGCAGCTCCAGCAAATCGACCCGGTAACGGTCTCGGGTCAGCTTCATGCCCAGGCTCCTCTCACTTCGTCGCGGTTCAACGCAAGCCATTGCAGGGCGATGATGCTCGCAGCGTTGTCGATTGTCCCGTCGCGTACCGCCGTCAGCGCCTGCTCCACGGACCAGACGTGCACTTTGATGTCCTCGCCTTCATCGGCCAACCCGAATACACCTTCCGCCCCGTTGCTGTCACAGCGACCGATAAATAGATGTACCTGCTCGTTGCTGCCGCCCGGCGACGGAAAATAGCGGCACACCGGCCAAAGAGCTCCGAGTTGCAAACCAGCCTCTTCCACCGCTTCGCGACGGGCGACTTCCTCAGGCTCTTCGTCTTTGTCGATCAGCCCCGCCACCAGCTCAATCAGCCAGGGATTTTCTGCTTTCCCCAGCGCTCCGGTGCGGAACTGCTCGATCAGTACCACCTCATCCCGCTTCGGGTCGTAGGGCAGAACACAGACAGCATCGTGACGCACGAACAACTCACGCTCGATTTGCGGGCCCATCTCACCACTGAACAGGCGGTGACGCAGGTGAAGACGATCCAGACGGTAGAACCCGCTGAAGCATTGCTCTCGCCGAAGGATCTGGACATCATCGACGCCGGGCTTGAAGGTATCGCTCATGATTCACTCATATCTCGGTTTGTTCCGTGCCTGCGCGGCGCCGGAAAGACTGCAACCGTCACCTCGTGAGCGGTCTCTTGGTATTCATCCTAGCGCGCCGTTTGCTCGGACGCAGCCTTTTGCAGACCACTCGCAATTGGAAAAATGCCACCAGGGCACATGCCGAACTTCATCCTCTGCCAGCAATCGAAGCGACACTACCAGCCCATGAAGCGACCTATGCACCTTTACAAGATATTAGCGTTGACCACACTTAGCCTGCTCCTCACCGCCTGCCAGCACTTCGGCGGCGGAGCGTCATTGGATGTTGAGCAGATTCTCAGCGAACAGCACGCCACCGGCTGTTCCGAGCATGACGAGCGCTGCCCTCTGGTCAATATCGACATCCAACACTTTGCCAGCGAGCCCGTGCTGAACGCCCTTATCGACGAGCGGCTGCGCAAGCTGACCATGATTACCCCTGACGCCGAGATTCCCCCAACGCTTGAGGATTATCAGCGGTCATTTCTGCGCGACGCGCAAGAAGGCTGGAGCAGCTACCTGCAAGCCAAGCTGCGCGAGCAACACGGACCGCTGCTGGTCATTGAGCTATCGAGCTATATCTTTACTGGCGGCGCCCACGGAATGCCTGGGCGCGGCTTCATCAATTACGATATGGAACAGGACCGCGAACTGCGCCTGCGAGACGTATTGATCCCCGGACAGGAAGGCAACTTCTGGCGCGTCGCCCGTCAAGCTCATCAGCGCTGGCTGGCAGAGCACGGGCATGCCCAGGATCCCGAGTTTCTCGACTTCTGGCCCTTTCAACAGACCGCCCATATCGCCCTGCTCAAAGACAGCGTGCTGCTCAAGTACGATGTCTACAGTATCGCGCCATACTCCAGCGGCCACCCGGAGCTGAACATCCCGCACGACCAGCTCAAGGGGATCGTAAGACCGGAATATCTGTAAGAAAGACCGGCGACCAAAGGCCCTTCGGATGGTAAGTGGTCAAACGCCGCCGATCCGTGGCGACTTCATCAGCCGAGCCGACATCGTCCCGAGGTTAGCCTCCCATAATGGCGGAAGCCCTACCGCACCATATTGTTATGGAAACGAGGCCTCGGGGCGATAGCAGCCATTCACCCGTCAGACCTGCCGGTAGATCACCGAACCTTCCTCCTTGAAGCGTCCCGACTGCTCCGCAAACCCGGCCTCGATGGCTTTCTGCTCGTCGGTCAGGCCGTGTTCGGCGGCGTACTCGCGAACTTCCTGAGTAATCTTCATCGAGCAGAACTTCGGCCCGCACATGGAGCAGAAGTGCGCGACCTTGGCCGAGTCCTTGGGCAGGGTTTCATCGTGAAAGCTACGCGCGGTGTCCGGATCTAGGCCGAGGTTGAACTGATCTTCCCAGCGAAACTCGAAGCGCGCCTTGCTCAACGCATTGTCACGCATCTGCGCACCTGGATGTCCCTTGGCGAGGTCGGCGGCATGGGCGGCGATCTTGTAGGTGATGATGCCGGTCTTGACGTCATCCTTGTTCGGCAGGCCCAAGTGTTCCTTGGGCGTGACATAGCAGAGCATGGCGCAGCCGAACCAGCCGATCATGGCCGCGCCTATGCCGGACGTGATGTGATCGTAGCCAGGCGCGATGTCAGTGGTCAGCGGGCCGAGGGTGTAGAACGGCGCCTCGTCGCAGCACTCCAGCTGCTTGTCCATGTTCTCCTTGATCAGATGCATGGGTACATGGCCGGGACCCTCGATCATGCATTGCACGTCGTGTTTCCAGGCGATCTTGGTCAATTCCCCTAAGGTCTCCAGCTCGCCGAACTGCGCGGCGTCGTTGGCATCGGCGATGGACCCCGGACGCAGACCATCACCTAGGGAGAAGGACACATCGTAGGCCTTCATGATTTCGCAGATATCGTCGAAGTGGGTGTAGAGGAAGTTCTCCTTGTGATGCGCCAGGCACCACTTGGCCATGATCGAGCCGCCGCGGCTGACGATGCCGGTCACACGCTTGGCGGTCAGCGGTACATAGCGCAGCAATACGCCGGCGTGGATGGTGAAGTAGTCGACGCCCTGCTCGGCCTGCTCGATCAGGGTGTCGCGGAACAACTCCCAGGTCAGGTCTTCGGCCACGCCATTGACCTTCTCCAGCGCCTGGTAGATCGGCACGGTACCGATCGGCACGGGTGAGTTGCGGATGATCCATTCGCGGGTCTCGTGAATGTGCTTGCCGGTGGACAGGTCCATCACCGTGTCCGAGCCCCAGCGAATGCCCCAGGTGAGCTTGGCGACCTCTTCCTCAATGCTCGACCCCAGCGCCGAGTTGCCAATATTGCCGTTGATCTTCACCAGGAAGTTGCGCCCGATGATCATCGGCTCCAGTTCGGTGTGGTTGATGTTGGCGGGGATGATGGCGCGCCCCCGAGCGACTTCGTCACGAACGAATTCAGGCGTGATTTCCTTGGGAATACTGGCACCGAAGCTCTGACCGGCGTGCTGCTGATCCAGCAGGCCCGCTGCACGATGCTCCTGCAGTTTCATGTTCTCGCGGATGGCAACGAACTCCATCTCGGGGGTGATGATGCCCTGACGCGCGTAGTGCATCTGGCTGACGTTTTTGCCGGGTTTGGCGCGACGGGGGTTGCGCACATGGGCGAAGCGCATGGCAGTCAGCTCGGCATCGTCCAGGCGGCGCTGGCCGAACTCGGAGCTAAGCCCCGGCAGTTTCTCGGTGTCGCCGCGGTCTTCGATCCAGGCGCTGCGCACATCGGCCAACCCCTTGCGCACATCGATGATGACATCAGGATCGGTGTAGGGGCCGGATGTGTCGTAGACGGTGACCGGCGCGTTGATCTCTCCCCCGAAGGCGGTGGGTGTCACGTCCAGACTGATCTCGCGCATCGGCACGCGGATATCCGGGCGCGAACCCTGTACATAGATTTTCTGCGAACGTGGGAAAGGTTGGATCGACTGCTGATCGACCTGGGCGGACTCACTGAGATGTTGTTGTTCTGTACGCATCAGACTGGCTCCTCGATAGATGTCGGAGCGAACCTGAAAAACACGGCGAGAAAAGGGCATCGGGGCGCGCCGGGATTGGCGGCTAGAGACTCGCTGGAGAATGAGCGAGCACATCTTGTTCCCTACGCAGGCCTTAACCTGATCAGGTTCAACGGGATCCGGAACTTTCCGATCTCAGCCTTCGATTCAAGGCACCCCGACAAGAACAGGACCGAGTCTAATCAAGACCAAGGGGGAAAGCCATGCTACGTTTATAACCGCGACCGACGGATCAATTTGCCGCCATGCAGATCGGTTGTTGTGGCACCTAATCAGCATCTTGACCCCCGGCATGGCGCCGCATAGCCTTGCCCATCACCTGCCACAGGGAACGATCCAATGTTGCGCCGACTCACGCTGGCAGTCGTAGTTGCTGCGGCCGCACCAAGCCCCAGCTGGGCAGAACCAGCTGCTTCGTTTTCCGCCCGCGGCGACCTCGTCAGCGTCTATCGCCAAGCCGTGAGGAACAATGCCGATCTCGCCGCGGCGAGGGCACAGTTCCAGGCGACCCGGGAGGTGGTGCCTCAGGCCAGGGCCGGCCTTTTGCCCAACCTGAGCGCTGGCGCGGAGCTTAATAACACCCATACAGACGCCGACGCCAACATTGGCACACGTTCGCTGTCGCGCAGCGGCACCGTCTACCAGGCAACCCTCAGCCAGCCGCTTTTTCGTGCCGATCGCTGGTTCCAGCTGCAAGCGGCGCAAGCGCTAAGCGAACAGGCGGCGCTGGAGTACTCGGTGGCGGAGCAAAACCTCATTTTGCAAAGCGCCCAAGCCTACTTCGCAGTGCTGCAAGCTCAGGACAACCTGGCGTCCGTCAAAGCCGAGGAAGCGGCCTTCAAACGACAGCTCGAAGAGGCCAACGAACGATTCGAGGTAGGCCTTTCCGACCGCACCGACACCCTCGAGGCACAAGCTGCATTCGATACTGCACGCGCCAACCGGATGATCGCCGAGCGGCAAGTGGCGGATGCGTTTGAAGCATTGTTTACCCTCACCAATCGTAACTACGTGGCCTTGGAAGGCATCGAACACAGCCTGCCAGTCCTGCCACCGATGCCCAACGATGCCACCGCCTGGGTCGACACCGCGGTGCAGCAGAACCTTAACTTGCTGGCTGCCGATCAGGCCATCAATGCTGCCGGCGAAACCCTGCGCCAGCGCCGATCCGGCCACGCGCCAACGCTGGATGCGGTCGCCAGCTACCGCAAGGGCGACAACGACAGCCTGGGCTTCTCCAACACAATCGACATACCAGGGGTAGACTTCCCTCGTTACAACGGCAACGTCGAACAGGGTGCCATCGGCCTGCAACTGAACATTCCGCTCTACAGCGGTGGGCTGACCAGCTCGCAGACGCGCCAGGCGTTCTACCAGCTGACCGAGGCCGAACAGCAGCGCGAAAGCCTGCGCCGGCAGGTTGTGGAGCAGACCCGTAACCTACACCGTGCGGTGAATACCGATATCGAACAGGTGCAAGCCCGCCGTCAGTCGATCATTTCCAGCCAGAGCGCAGTGGAGGCCACCGAAGTTGGGTATCAGGTCGGCACGCGCAACATCGTCGATGTGCTGGACACTCAGCGCCGCCTGTATGCGGCGGTGCGCAACTACAACGATGCGCGCTACAACTACATCCTCGACAACCTGCGACTCAAACAGGCGGCAGGCACGCTCAGCCCCGACGACCTGCAGGACCTGGCGTCCTATCTGAAAGCCGACTATGACCCGGACACCGACTTCCTGCCATCGGATCTACCGAAACTCTGAGCGCTTACAGGATGCGCTCGTGCCCGCGAACGGGGCCAGACGATGCCCAGGCAACAGTAAATTGCGGTTCAGAAGCCTATGCAGCAACGCTCCACAATGCACCAGTCCAAGTATTTGCAGAGTAAGCCCGATTCACAGCAAATCCCGATACAGATCGGCATATGAAGACACCATTGACTCGGCGGTGAACAGCTCCTCGAAGCGCATTAAGGCACGATGACCCATTTCAGCAGCCATGGCGGGGTTTTCCCAGAGCCAGAGCATTGCCTGCCCGATAGCCTTGGGGTCAGCCGGAGGAACCACCAACCCCGTCTCCCCAGCAATATTGATGTAGGTAGTACCTGTTCCGATCTCACACGAAATCAGCGGCTTGCCATACATGGCCCCCTCCAGCAACGAGATACCGAAGGCTTCCGAGCGCAAGTGGGACGGAAACACCACGCAATAGCAAAGCGACAGTAATGCTGCCTTATCCTCATCAGGCAAGCTTCCGAGAAAATGCACGTCACTCAGCCGCTGCCGCTCCGCCTGCGCTTTGAGCTCCGCCTCCATGGGGCCCCTGCCAACGATGACCACCGGTAACGATGTATTGCGCAGGGCTTCAAGTAAAAAGCTCAAGCCCTTGTAATAGCGCAGGGCACCCACAAAAAGGAAAAATCGCTCACCTAAACGGCTACTCCAGTACGCCAGCCTTTCGGGAGCAGGCACGGGATAGGTTGACCGATCTAGCCCAATAGGAATGACACTTACCTTTTCATGATGGCGCTGCAGCGCTGCACTTCCCTCCATATAATTCGGAGACTCCGCCACGATCCGATCAACACTTGAGAGAAAACGATGCATCAACGGCTGATAAAGTCGCAATAAGATTTTCTGCTTGATGATATCTGAGTGGTAAGTCACCACTGTCGGTTTACGAACCCGCGTGGCGAAATGCAACACATCCATGTAGGGCCATGGAAAGTGGTAGTGGATCAGATCAGCCTGTTTTGAAAGCTCAGCGAAATCGTTGAAAGCGGACACCGAGAAGCCCGTAGACGCCAGTTCCACGTCCAGACGGGAACAATGGGTCAGATGATTGGCCAACGGCCTTGACCGGAAGCTACCGTTGCGGCTCAGATAGAGCACTTCGGAATGATTGCCATGGGCTACCCCGCCTTCCGCCAACTGGAAGATGACCTGTTCTATACCCCCCATGGTCTGGGGATAATAGGTCTTAAAAAAATGCAGGATCTTCGCCATTAGCTATTCAGCACTTTCTGATAAACATCAATGGTCTGGCGTGCGCAGCGCTCCCAGGAGAATGTAGCGGCATGTCGAAGCCCAGCCTCTATGGCAGTGCACCTCCATGTTTCATCCTCCAAAGCACGGCAGAGGTGGGCCGTGAGCGAGTCGACATCCCTTGGCTCGCATACCAACGCAGCCTCGCCCGCGACTTCAGGTAGAGAAGAGCTGTTTGAACAAACAACCGGAACGCCTGAACTCATGGCTTCCAGTACTGGCAAGCCGAAGCCCTCATATAGCGAAGGGAAGGCAAACAGCCGAGCACCCGCGTACAACAGCGGTAAGTCCTCACTGACTGCGAACCCTAGATAGCGCACCCATCCCTCACGCTGTGCCGTTTCTATCCGCTGGTGTATGGATTCGCTTCGCCAACCCTTGTATCCAGAAAGAATCAAGGGCCAGCACTGGCGCAAAGCCATCGGCAAACGCCCGTAGGCATCCAGCAAGGTGTCGATATTCTTTCGCGGCTCGATTGTGCCGACATACAGACTGTAGCCCCCCGGACGCAAACCGTATCGAGCTAGAGTAGGCAGTAATTCGCCAGCAGGACGGGGACGAAAATGATCCGAGCTGGCCAGCGGTACGGCATGAATATCCTCGATAGGCCGCCCTGAAAAAACCGCCAGTTCTCGGCGAACGAATTCAGAGTCGGTAATCAGGCAATTCGCTCGATCCAAAGTTTTGCGCAACTCTTTCTGCAGATAGCGAATACGCTTTGGATCATGGCACTGCTCCCAGCTAAAGGGCGACAAGTCATGAAAGGTTGCAACACTCCGCCCGGAGAACGGCGGAATGAAAAAGTTCGGCCCGTGGTACAGGTGGTCATGGTCCTTGCGCAACGATTGTGCTCGCAACGAAGGCATGAGTACGCGATACAGCTCAATCAAAAACGCGCTCTTCTGCACCATGCGTTTCAGCCCATGGGCGGTAGAAGACTGATCGTTGGCTACCGGCAGGCTGGGCAGATAGCGCACACCGGAAAAAAACTTGATCGACTCGACTTCCGGATTATCCTGCAACGCACGCGCAAGTTCGTAGGTATAGCGCCCGATACCGGTCAGAGGGAAACGAACGGACTCAATGGAAAGGATAACCTTCATTGCTCATTCAGCATCCCCATTAGAAGGAGAACCCCTGCTCGTTACGCCGCAGGTCTGCTTCGACCATCACGCGACAGAGTTCTTCCAAAGGAGTCTTCGCCTCCCAACCCAGCTTTTCCTTGGCCTTGGCCGGATTACCGATCAACAGATTCACCTCAGCCGGTCGGTAGAACTTAGGATTAATCACCACGATGGTCTTACCGGTCGAAAGATCAATACCGTGTTCCTGCTCGCCCCGGCCTTCCCATTCCAGCTGGATATCCGCCGCCTTGCAGGCGAGCGACACGAAGTCACGCACTGTTTCAGCACGGTTGGTGGCCAGCACGAAGGTGTCCGGCTCGTCGACCTGCAGCATGCGCCACATGCCTTCGACGTACTCCTTGGCAAAGCCCCAGTCACGCTTGGCATCCAGGTTTCCCAGCTCTAGCACGTCCAGCTTGTCCAGCTTGATCTTGGCCACGCCATCCGTGATCTTGCGGGTTACGAACTCGCGACCGCGCAGCGGAGACTCGTGGTTGAAGAGGATGCCACTCGCACTAAAGATGCCGCGCGATTCGCGGAAGATGATAGTCATCCAATGCGCGTAAAGCTTGGCAACGCCATAGGGGCTGCGCGGATAGAAGGGTGTACTCTCGACTTGCGGGACCGCCTGCACCTTGCCGAACATCTCAGAGGTGGACGCCTGATAGAAACGCACCTTGGGGTTGACGATGCGAATTGCCTCAAGCAGATTCAGCGCACCCCGGCCGGTAATATCGATGGTTGTGAGCTGTTGCTCGAACGACGCGCCGACGAAGCTCTGAGCCGCTAAGTTATATACCTCGTCTGCCTCGGTAAACTGCAGCAAACGAACACTGGCGGAGAGATCCGTCAGGTCATACTCCACCAGATGCAGGTTCGGATGTTGGGCGATGCCAAGTTCCTCAATGCGCCAGAAGTTGACCGAACTGGTACGGCGGTAGGTGCCGTAGACCGTATAGCCTTTTTCCAGGAGTAGTTGCGCCAGATACGCGCCATCTTGGCCGGTAATGCCCGTTACGATTGCTTTCATGCGAATTCTATCCGTTGGGTTTCAGTGATAAGCGATCGGGCGCTGTTGCTATCAAGTAGCGCCCTCATCAACTCCATTGCACTTTCACTCCATGAAAGATGTTCCAATCCAGCCGATTGTGGATGTTCGTTCCGGTCGTAAAGCTCAAGCCACTTTGTCACGTGAGAAGCGAGACTCTGCGGGTCGTCCCCACTGAAATAGTAAGCGCGGTCCTTGGCTACCTCCCGGAATACGGGGAGGTTCCTCGCGATGATGGGAAGACTGTGATGGGCTGCTTCGATCAAGGGTAAGCCGAAACCCTCCCCTGTCGAGCCAGCAATCAAACAGGTGCTGCGATTGTAGAGTTCCTCCAGCAGGCTATCGCTGGCATCCGCCAGCCAGAAGAGTCGCTTGCCCGACTCAGGATGCACTCGGATATGCTCGATGAGGCTGTCTACGAGCCATCCGGGCTTACCAACGATGACCAGATTGACACTTTGACCCGCTCGCCAAAGCTCCTCGAACGCGCTCAGCACCTGAGCATGCCCCTTGCGGGCCTCGATCGTGCCGACCATCAGGAAGCTAGGCGCACGGCTGATAGCTGAAAGGACGGCGTTTTGACCGTTAGTGCTAACTATGCGCCTATGCCGTCCTGACGCCAGATCAGCGCCTAAGTGGAACCACGCAATTCTGAATCGATGAGTGGTCTCAGGAGAATGGGCGTCGACCCACTGCTTCAACTCCTCCGCCACCGATCTTGAGATACAAATCGCACCATCCGCTTCACAGACAGCTTTTAGCCAACTTGTATGCATCTCCTGCGCGCCCGATGCAAACGCATGCGGCATTAATATTGGAAGCAGATCGTATACAATAAAGTAGACTTCCACCCCATGCATCCGCAACTCTTGATGAAAATTACGGCATGCAATAACGCCGTGATGATCCAGATCTAATCCGATAAACACGTCGCCATTAGCAAAGTCGATAGGTTCATCAACAAACTCGTCGCTAGGGCAGCCAAGGAATCTAAGGGTGAACTTTCTCGCATAACGGTAGCCACCCGCCGCAGCGTATACAGGTTCGATCCTTACCCCTTCTGGAGCGGACGAAAGCCACTCGCGCAAGATGTTACGGACGACACGTTGTATGCCTGTTTCAGCATCGCCTTGGGCCAAGATAGATACATCGACGAAAACTTGCCGAGAAGCAATGGCCGGCGGAAACGAGCGAGCTAGGGCACTCGCCAGCCGCGCTAGGTCATTTTCCTCCTGGGACGGCCAGAAACTGGCGATGGCGCCTGTAAGCGCCTTAACGTCGTGTGCGGCCTGCTGGTAGAACCTCTCGATTGCAGTTCGATAATGTGCAGCACACTTCCCAGGGGCATGCCCGTCAGCGATCACCCGCGCAGCATTGTCGGCCAGCGTCCGGCGATACTCCGCATCCTTCCAGAGAGTTTCGAGCGCAGTGACCAGATCGGCGTTGCTGAACTCGTCTTCCAGCTTCCAGACCGCCTCGTCAGCAATATCTGCCATGCTGCCGTTGGCATTGATGATCGTGGCCAGCCCGTAGTTCATGCAGTCCATCACTGCCGCGGAGGTTTCACCGCGTGACAGGGCGCGTAGCTGGACCCCGATATCGGCGGCGGCGAGGTAGTGCCTGAACAGCTCAATGTCAGTCCAGCCCGTAATCCTGACCTGGCGTTTCGCGTCGCCCGTTGGAATCAGATCATTGAGGATCTGACCATATTCGCCGCCAAGGTTCTCACCCACGAAAATCAGGAGCGTGTCCCGGTCTCTGGCCAGGGCGCTGGCATTCCACGCCTCTATCAGCCGATGGTTAAGCTTGTGCGGGCCTAGAAGGCCAAAGGAACATACGACGAAAGTATTTTCGTCGATGCCTAGGACGGCCCGAGCCTGTTCCCGCGAAATCGAGAGGCGCGGCGCGCGCATCAGCGGAATGACAGCGAACCGATCGGCGTTCTGGACGCCGTACCATTGCTGCGCAAGGCGCAGCGAGTTGGCAGAGTGAACGATCAGGCCGTTGGCCCCTTGGAGTACAGACAGGTTTGCCGGGTACTTCCAGGTCGAGCTCGTGACATCTCCCGACAGATAGAGCTCAGCCAGCGCCAGATAGCCATGACTGTGGTAGAGCTCCCGCCTCCAGCTTCCGGGGGCGCCCCCAACTGTATCCCTCTGATGGAGGACTCCTGAAAGGAAGAAGTCATGCAGGACGACAACGCCCGGATGGCTCTCCAGCAGAGCAAACATGTGCTGATGAAAAGGAGAGTTACCAAAGTGATAGAGGATTCGATCGAATTGGCTGGCATTCCTGCGGAACCAGTCGATATCGCGGCGCTTGCAGTTGCGATTGATCCAATCATCGGCAATCGCGTCCAGGGCAACAATAACGTCAATGTCGTAGTGCTCCGATAGAACGGGTAGCAACTCGGCACTGTAATCAGAGATGCCGCTGCGCTCGGGTGGCAGCGGCGAAATGTAGGCGAGCCGCGGGCGAGCCTTGGTGGTTGCGGAACTGCTGCTCGCTTTTTTGGAAATGTGGCTCACCTCCATACGCTCAATAGCGCGGCGTGCACTTTTGTCCCAAGAAAAGTTCCCGGCCTGGATCTCGCCGTGCGCAATCAGTTGGTATCGGTAATCTTCATCGGTCAGCCCGCGAAGCATCACCGAGGCGATGGCGTCATCCGAGTGCGGGTCGAATAGAGCCGCATCCAGGCCTATCACCTCAGGCAGGCTCGATGTGTTGGCGGCAATGACAGGCGCACCGCAGCGCATCGCCTCCAGGGCAGGAAGGCCAAAGCCTTCATGCCAAGAGGGAAAAACGAACAGCTTGCACAGCCGATAGAGCGAAATCAGGTCCTCTTCGGGCACGAAGCCGGTAAAGACCAGCTCTTGCGGCGCCAGTCCCCGCGAGCGAGCCAAGTGTTCCAGCTGCATCCTGCTGTCAGGATTTGCTGAGCAAACGATGGCGAGTTGATGCTCGCTTCTTAGCGCACCTGGGAGTCTTGCATAGGCCCGGATCAGCCCCTCGATATTCTTCCTATTGTCGATGCCCCCGGTATACATCACGAAGGGCCGGCCCAGACCATACTTGCCGCGCACTTCCGACTCCACCTGGGCCGCAACCGGCTTGCAGCTGAAGTGGGCATCAGCATCGGTTGAAATGTTTTCTACCCTGTCAGCGGGAAAACCCAAATGCTCCAAAGCTTCCTGGCGAGAGTATTCCGAAATCGACAACAGAAGGTCAGCCTGGCGCAGGAAGTCCAACTTTCGGTAATACCAGGACTCGACGAGGGGGTTGTCCAGATACGGCTTCTTGTTGATGAGCGGGATCAGGTCATACAGCGTGACCGCCACAGGGCAAACGGACGGCAGGCGCCCGATGCTGGTAACCGCGTCATCCATAAGCCCTTCGAACATGCTGGCCACATGGACGATATCGGGCTTAAGGCTAACGATGAAGGCCTCACGGATCAGCTCCGCAGCCTCCATTCGTTGGCGGTTCGGACCCGTAAGCTCCGCCGTGGGGGCCAGAGCACTCCAGACATGGATATTTTCCGGGGGCAGCAACCCTACGAATGCATCCTTGATGGGCTGTACCGTCTCGGGAAACAGGCCGCTCAGCACAATCAGAACCTCATGCTGGCCGCGATTACGCGCCACCGCCTTCGCGAGCGAAAGTGAGTAGCGTCCAATGCCACGATGCCGAGAGCTCGTGGACTGGGCTGCCTGCAGGTCGAGTACAATCCGCATCAATTTTTCCTCGAATCAATCGCGCTCTTGAGTTCAATGTAGAGCCGCGCTGTTCTCGGAGACATGGAGCGTTCTGCACTCTCAGCGGATACGGACCAGCCTGCTGTCGAGACGGGGCTAGGATCAAGGATGATGCGGCGCAGGCGTATTTTCAGCCAAGGCATCCTGTTGAGCAGCAACAGGGCGGGCTTTTTGAGCCTTGAGTTGCGCATAGCTCTATGCCCGGCACGGAAGATGACGGGATGTAGGCGCCTCTTGAGGCCGCTGACGACTCTTCGCTCGCGAATCGCCTGTGAGAGCCGATGGCTGAACCGGCTTGCCAAGCGCAAGGGGCCGGTCACTCGCCAGGACGTGCTGTGCAGGACCGCGCGAACATTGGACTCGGCTTGATCGGCCTTGTCTTTGGCTTGCTGAACTCCAGCCTCGGCCTGCAAGGCCCTGCCCTCGGCTTGATCCGCCCTGGCTTCTGCTTGCAAAGCCCTGCTCTCGGCTTGATCCGCCCTGGCCTCGGCCTGCAAGGCCCTGCCCTCGGCTTGATCCGCTCTGGCCTCGGCCTGCAAGGCCTTGCCCTCGGCTTGATCAGCTCTGGCCTCGGCCTGCAAAGCCCTGCCCTCGGCTTGATCCGCCCTGGCCTCGGCCTGCAAAGCCCTGCCCTCGGCTTGATCCGCCCTGGCCTCGGCCTGCAAAGCCCTGCCCTCGGCTTGATCCGCTCTGGCCTCTGCTTGCAAAGCTTTTGAAGAAACCAGACTACAGAAAGGCTGAGAGGCGGTTCCGCTTAAAACGAAACCATCGAAAATATTCGGCGGCATGCTGAATGATTCGATAAGTTCGGGATGATCGGGCGAAATATAGAATCGATTCAGCCCGTCAAAATAAACGTAGGTATACCCCTTCGCCAATAGAATGGCTTCCCACTCATAGTGACTTTCTTCTTGCGTAAGAGGGCGAGTGCTTTCGACTACTACTACCCACGGAATACTGGAGCAGCTTTGCCAGCTCTCCAACACGTCCTTTTCCAAGCCCTCAACATCTATTTTCAGCCAGTGAATATCGGGAACCTTGACCTGCTGGAGTAGCGCGTCAAGCGACAAGACGGGAACCAAAGTCTCCCGACAATTGAATCCGTTCGCCTGATGGCGGCGCGCAACTTGGGGATCTGCCGTCGAAAGACCCGTATCAGCAAACTCGTAAAAAGACAATCTTTGATCTTGATTACCGATGGCGACTTGAAAAACACTCTCGTCAGGACGAGCCGCCCGAAGCAAAGAGGAGTACTGCTGGGTCGGTTCAACATGCACGCCACGCCAACCGTGCTCATAGAAGGCAAAACTGACGGAGTCAACAACAGGGTGCTGCGCACCGATATCAATATAAAAGCCATCATCGACATGCTGAAGCGCGCGCCAAAGCATCACATCTTCAAAGTTTTGTGCGTAGGAAACGAAGCTCATAGCTGGTTAATCTCGATTACAGGATCGACCCAAGCGACACCAGCAAAATGCGTCTTGCTAATATTAATAACATTAAAAACAAGCGCCAGATCACGCCATTCGTAATTATCAACTAAGTGCGTATCTGTACTAACTAGCGCAGTCTGCACTGAGTATGTGCCCGGCCCGAAATTAGCTGGAAAAGAAATATCAAAGAAAATCTCATTGGCTGCCGGAACATTTAAGAGCGCCTTTTTCTTCAAATCTGTATTTGTTCCGTAAACAACCTGGCCGAGGCGGTCCTTAATCCCATAACCAAGAACAAGGCGCTCTATATAACAACTGGTCTTAACCAAGATCCGCAGAGTAACCTGCTGACCTACGTCGACTACCTCTACTCGCTGGCCATTAGTATCAAGCAAGGATATGTCGGCAACGAACGCTTCTCCAGTGCCGGAAATTGTTTGAACTCTACCGTCGGCGGTGACCTCCTGCGTTACCGTCTGGTTCTGATGATCGGCCAGCATGGCGTTGTAATAATCCATCACAGCCTCTGGCTCGCCTTCCATTGCAAGTTTTCCCGCATTAAGCAAGATCGCACGGTCACATATGGACTGGATGGCACTCTTGTCGTGGGAAACGATGAGTAGCGTTGTCCCTTGTTTGCGGAACTCCCGGATGCGATCAAAGCTTTTGTGCTGGAAGTAGGCGTCGCCTACCGACAGCGCCTCGTCGACTATCAGCACATCGGGGCGGTGGGCTGTGGCGACACTGAAGGCAAGGCGCATTTGCATGCCGCTGGAGTACACGCGTACCGGCTGATCGATATATTCGCCGATTTCAGCAAAGGCTTCGATTTCCGGCATAAGCCGGGAAATTTCTTCGACGCTATATCCGAGAAGCTGGCCGGCCATGAATGCATTCTGCCGCCCGGTGAAATCCGGGTGAAAACCCATGCCAAGTTCGAGCAGGGCGGCTACGCGCCCAGTGATACGCACGCCGCCGGTAGTGGGCTGAGTGGTGCCGGTAATCATTTTAAGCAAGGTGCTTTTACCAGCACCGTTAATTCCAATGATTCCAACTGCCTCACCGGGGCGGATGGTAAAGTTGATATCCTGCAATACCCACCTAAGACTGTGGCGCGGCTTGTTCAGGGGAATCAGCCACTCGGCCAGCCGACTCCATCGGGTAGGGTATTGTTTATAGGCCTTTCCCAATTTGCTAACGGTTATAGTGCCCATCAGAGTTCATCCACTAATTCACCGGAATGCTTGCGGAACAGGCGCATCCCCCAGAAACAAAGCAATAGTGCGAGCAGCGTCACCGGCCAGAGAGAGGACCATTCGGGCCATTCGCCGAGAACTAGAATCGTCTGGTAAGCCGCCATCAATCCCGCCATAGGATTGTAGGCCATGAGATGACGCACGTTTTCCGGCAGGATCGTTATCGGATAAACAATTGGTGTGAGCCAGAACCAGAATTGCAGTACTACCCCAAAAAACTGCCCGACATCCCTGAAGAAAACGTTCAACACACCCAGCACTATGCCTAAGCCGATGGCGAATGCCACCTGGATGGCAACTACGGGGATCAAAGCAATGTAGGGCAGGCCGGGGAAATTCCCACTCATAATGAGAAAGGCGGTAAATAACCCAAAGATGATTGCAAAGTTAAGCAAGGCGGTCGCGACGACAGTTACCGGCAGACACAGTCGTGGAAAGCTGAGCTTCTTGAGCAAGTTGGCGTGTTCAAGAAACACGTTTTGCCCCCGTCCAACAATTTCGGCGAAGAGCCCCCAAGTGAGCACACCGGCGCACAGATAGATGCTGTAGGCAAAGCTGCCATCTACTCCAGGTAGTTTCGCTCGCATGAGCTGGGAGAAAATCAACGTATAAACAATGATCATCGCGAGTGGGTTAAGCACTGTCCATGTTGCACCCAGCAGTGAGTTGCGATATTTGGACTGGAACTCGCGTTTTACGCTGCCTAGGATAAAGCCTCGGTAGTTCCATACTGCTCTGGCTAATGCACTCATGGACGCCTCAATTAATACTTACTTAGTCTGCCGCCTCATCACTGGAGGTTCTGTATCAGGCGCAGCAATGGCTCCGTATTGAAACCGCGCAGATTGAGGCGCCAGGTGTCGTACTCGAGGCTGATACCATCCGTTTCGCCCGCTGCAGGGCTTGCGATGCAACATGCTTACGCACACGCTGCAACGTGGCGGCGACGTTTTCGACGTTGACGTTGTAGTTGATCTCGCCGATGCACGGATAGGCAGCCATGCGCTCGGTCTAGTAGCTCAGCCAGTATTTTGCAAGTCGCGGTTGAACGCAGTGACTAGCAGCCAACGACTCATGCAGCTGTCGCCGTAGACGAAATAAACAGAAGTAGTGATGCCCGCCCAACTCGCCGAACCCGCGTCTTCCGCGGGCAGGCGCTCCTTGAAGACATGACCGGTCTTGCTCTGGACGGCTATACCAAACCTGCCCGATGGACGTGCTCAATAGGGCGCCATTTCAAGCGCAGATCTTGGATGATCTGGCTGCCTGGGTTGCTTAACAGCGCCAAGTCGTTTCGCTCAATACCTTCACGAATGGAGAGAGCTTTGCACCTCCTGAGACCAAGATCGATCACGCAGGATTTCCAGACGGTGCTTGGGACCCACCGAAATCATTGGCGTTCAGCACTAGATTGCGCTGATCGTTGATCACTCGAGCCGCTCCTTCGGCCACGATCCGGTCTCGCTGCGATAGAGATACATCTGCAACGACAGTGAGGCCTTGGGCTAACCGCGATGCGCCTGATCCTCAAGCGGTCGCCCTCCTCCAGGTTTGTGTAAGCACCTCATGAACGGTTACATGAGCACTGTGCCGACACTCACCGATACCGCGGTTGCCATCGCTGTTTTCCTTCACCCCAGCCAACAGCGCACGCTACCGCCACCCTGTCGGAGCGATCCAATAGGGTATGTTCAAGGGAAATGGCAGGAACATTGACGAAACCATCTGAATCCAGCCCGAGGCAGCGGTGCCTTTCGCCTTCGCTCGCATCCGGCTTTCAACGAAACGCTTCACCTCCCCCAAGCAGCGGTGAACGCTATCCGCTTCAATACTAGCCAAACCCCGAGCAATTACCCGCGCGAAGGTTTTGGACAGACGCTATCCGCAGCATCAAAAGGTTTAGGTGAGTTTTCGCGAGATACCGGCCAAAGCTGACTGCCCACTCCGGCCCGACATGATTACCGGGAACTCCATTCCTTCAATTCCTGAGGTCAATACGAGCCGCGTAGGTGCGTTACTGATCAGTAAGACAGGTATTTAGCCAAGAAGGTCAGAGATCGCTCAGCTTTTTTGGAGTTTTTATCAGGGGCAACTATTTCTACCAGCTCATCGGTCATTTCAAAGGCCTGCTTGAGCTCTCGCCCGAGATCGCTTCGCTGTTCCGGCGGTCAATCACGATAGCAGGACGAGCGGTAGGCGCTGGCCACTCAACCATACGCACATCCTTACGATGACGGCCCACTTATCAGGAAGCGATCCAAGCAATATCATGCGCCATCGCCCCCCTTGTTCAGAGGCTCTCCCTCACGAGAGAACTAAAGCTGACCGGATGATGCCTGCACCGGGATTATCCTTTGATCCGGCCCAGCCCTGCCAACAGCCGGGCCAGAGCGCCCTGGTTGTTATGTAATACTGAAAATCCAGCGCTGCGCATGCGCTCGGCTCGTTCGGGATCATTCCACAACGCCTCTATCGCAGCTGCCAGCTCGGAAGCGGAGGTGATTTCGCAGAGAGCACCGGCATCGCGCAGTTGCGCGGCAATATCGAGGAAATTGAACAGATGCGGGCCGGTCAGCACGGGCTTGCCCAGCGCAGCGGGTTCGAGCAGGTTGTGCCCACCGGTGGGTACCAGGCTGCCGCCAACAAAGGCGACATCCGATAACGCGTAGAGAAACAGCAGCTCACCCATGGTATCGCCGAGCAAAACCTGTGTAGTCGTCTCGGGAGACTCGTCCAGTGAACGCCTGACCGCGCTGAAATTTTGCTTGCGGCACAGTTCATATACCGCGCCGAAACGCTCGGGGTGGCGGGGCACCAGAATCAACAAGGCATCGGGGTGGGCGGCCAGCAACTGCCGATGTGCTGCCAGAAGGATGTCATCTTCGCCTGCATGGGTGCTCGCCGCGATCCATATCGGTCGCCCTGCTGCGCCCCAATGGTTACGAAGCGCTGTCGCCGCTTCCGGTAACGCGGGATCGATGCTGATATCGAATTTGATTGAGCCGGTTACCTCAACACACTCGGGGCGAGCACCCAAGCGACAAAAGCGTTCGGCCTCGGCAGCAGTCTGCACGGCGATGAAGCTCAGCTCAGCCAGCATCGGTGCTGTCAGGCGAGCGAAGCGCGCATAACCTCGAGTCGAGCGCTCGGACAGTCGCGCGTTGGCCAGTGCCATTGGAATGCCGCGAACGGCGCATTGATGAATATGGTTAGGCCACAGTTCGGTCTCCATCACCACCGCCAGCTGCGGCCGGACCCGCATAAGAAATCGCGCCGCTGCCCAAGGCAGATCGTAGGGCAGGTAGCAGTGCTGCACCGAGTCACCGAACAATGCCCGAATCCGCTCGGAACCGGTCGGGGTCATGCAGGTGACCGTCATCGGCAGCTCGGGATAGCGCCTCATTAACTCGCGGATCATTGGCGCCGCAGCAATACTTTCGCCCACCGATACCGCATGAACCCATATGCCGCCCGGCTTGAACGGCGGCAAGCCGATGGCAAAGCGCTCGCCGATACGGCGCGAATAGGCTGGGGCCCGCCAAGCGCGCCAGAGCAGGCGCAGGAATACCAGTGGCAGACCGAGATGGAACAGGAGGGTATAGAGAGTACGATTCATGGGAGCGAAGTTTACTCGAAAGCCGCTGACCAGATCGTGTTCGCGCTCCAGCGTGGCACGCCGCCAGGGTTTACGCTTTATGCACTCTCGAAGCGTTAGGCTTGAGCTTGCCGCTGCTCCATCCGGTTTATACTGCCAATCTGTTTTCCTGCGAGGTCCGCCCATGCCCGAATCCTTAAGCACCGACGTTCTGATCGTTGGCGGTGGTGTCGCCGGCCTCTGGCTCAATGCACGCCTGCGGCGTCAGGGCTTTGCTACGGTGTTGGTGGAGAAAGGCGCGTTGGGTGGAGGGCAGAGCGTCAAATCCCAGGGCATCATCCATGGCGGCACCAAGTATGCTCTGCACGGTGCGTTGACCGGTGCGTCGGAAGCCATCGCCGACATGCCGCGCCGCTGGCAAGAGGCGCTGTCGGGCGATGGCGAGCTGGACCTTTCCGGTGTACGGCTGCTGTCCGACGCACATTACCTTTGGTCGCCCGGCACGCTGGCCGGCAATCTCACTAGCTTCTTCGCGAGCAAGGCCGTGCGCTCGCGGGTCGGCCAGGTCAAGGGCAATGAGCTGCCGCCGGCACTGCAGCACCCGAAGTTCAAGGGCAAAGTCTACCGGCTCAGTGAACTGGTACTGGATGTGCAAAGTCTGATCGCCCACCTAACCGAACTGGCTGGCAACAGCGTGCTGGCCGCTCAGCATATCGCGCCACTGCTTGAGGGTTCCGAACTGGTCGGCCTGCGTATCGATGGCAGGGATATTCGCGCGCGGCGCATCGTCTTCAGCGCAGGCGATGGCACTGCCGAACTGCTCGCCATGCTGGGCCTGCAGCAACCGGCCATGCAGCGACGCCCGCTGCACATGGTCATGGTCAAAGGGCCGGCCCTCAAGCCGCTCTATGCTCATTGCCTGGGTGCCGGCACCAAGCCGCGGATAACCGTGACCAGCCACCCCGCGGCGGACGGTGAATGGATCTGGTATCTGGGCGGCGACTTGGCCGAAGCCGACGGAGTTGCGCGTGACGAGGCCAGCCAGATCGCTGCAGCGAAAGAGGAGCTGGCTGAGCTTGTGCCCTGGATCGACCTATCCACCGCGCACTGGGCGACGCTACGCGTCGACCGCGCGGAGCCTGCGCAATCCAGCCTGGTTCGTCCGGACAACGCGTTCCTCGCGGAACAGGGCCGGCTGCTGGTTGGCTGGCCGACCAAACTGGCCTTGGCGCCGGACTTCTCCGATCGCGTTGAGGCCGCACTTGCCCGCGACGGTGTTAGCCCAGGCCATCACCAGGCACTGCCGGAACTGCCGCGTCCTCCTGTAACAGGCCCCTTCTGGGAAGGCCTGCTGCCATGAGCATAAGCTTGCACGAATTGCTTCGCCCGCTGGGCAATACGGGGTTGATGGTCTCACCGCTGGGTTTGGGTACGGTCAAGCTGGGCCGCGACCAGGGCGTGAAATACCCCAACGGCTTCCGCATTCCCGACGATGAGCAGGCGCGCCAGCTGTTAACAACGGCGCGACAACTGGGCATAAACCTGATCGACACGGCTCCGGCCTATGGCGTCAGCGAAGAGCGCCTCGGCCCCCTGCTGGCCAGCCATCGCGACGAGTGGGTAATCGTCAGCAAGGTCGGCGAGGAGTTCGAGAACGGCCAGTCGCGCTTCGACTTCTCGCCGGAGCACACACGCTTCTCCGTCGAACGCAGCCTCAAGCGACTGTGCACCGACCGTATCGAACTGGTGCTGGTGCATTCGGACGGCAGCGACCTGAATATTCTGCGTAACAGTGGCGTCTACCAAACCCTGGCCGAGCTCAAGCAAGAAGGCAAGATTCTCGCCTTCGGCCTCTCCGGCAAAACCGTCGAAGGAGGACTGCTAGCGCTGGAACAGGGCGATTGCGCCATGGTCACCTACAACCTCAACGAACAGGCCGAGCGCCCTGTCATCGAGTACGCCGCCGCCCACGGGAAAGGCATTCTGGTGAAAAAGGCACTTGCCAGCGGTCACGCTTGTCTCATGCCAGGTGAAGATTCAGTGCGGCAGAGCTTCGAACTGCTGTTCAGTCAACCCGGGATTGGCAGTGCAATCGTTGGCACCATCAACCCACAGCACCTCACCGACAACGTGCATAAGGTCGCTGCCGTTCTGACAAGCAACTGAGAGCCAACCGCACTACGCTTTCTCCTCCGCGCAGGGAAATCCGCCTGACGACGCTGCGACAGATAATCTGCGAGGAATAGCCAATGCCGAACGTTCTGTTACGCAAGAGCCCAGCCACCTTCAAGACCCTGCCCCTGTACGTCGAGGCCAGCCCGGACAGGCTGAGTTACCAGAGCCTTGGCAGGCCATTAAATTTCAACGAAGTTATCCAGCGCCGCCGGCCGGTCAGCATTCCTGACTCCAACGCGTTCTCCGTCGAGCTGGCCAATCTTGGCGTCTCGGTTCGCTTTACCCTCAGTTGGCAGGGCCGCGAATACTGGGTGCTGGTACGCCAGCAACGACTGGATCGTGGCGACGTTGTGCTCAAGCTGATTTCCGGTTACATACCCGCCCATGAGCTGAACCTTCCACTACTCACCGCGATTCAGGAAATTGCCGAAGAGTGCTTGCTTGAAACGCCTGAAGGCTGGCTTACCGGACGCTTTGGCGAGACTTGGCTGCCGACGCCATATCAAGCCAGCCTGCGCTATCGGGAGGCCGTGTACTTCAACCTTGCTTCATTGTCAGGCGCCACTCGCCCGGTTTATTGCGGCAACATGGTGCTAATGGACCGGCCACGAGCCTATGTACACATGCCTACCGCCTCGCTGCAGCTGATCTACGACATGCGTCTGGAAGTGCCCAGGGAAGTGCGCCAGCTCAGCCTGTTCCATGTTGACGAACGCCTCGAAGACGGCCAGCTGGTGGCGCAGCTGGATCGCAACAGACCTGACCTTTATCTGATGCCGCTAGACGAGGGCCAACCACAGGAACGGCTGCTGCAGCTGCGCAATGGACAATTCAGCGAGGTCAGCACCGGCGAGCTGTGGCTATCGGAAAGCTTTGCGCCGCAGGAGGGCTGGGTAGTGCGCGACGAGCGCATCAGGTGGAAAGATTGGTGGGCGGCCAGATCGGCCTAAGCGGCACGCTGAATACATGAAGCGTGCACTGGCGACAGGCCGCACCCGCGAAGCGATGCAAGCCGCTGGCCCGACGCATACGTTGAAAGCCTCGCCCCGAGGGCGGGCTTCTGAGGAAAATGCAGTAATAGAGACTGGACTAAGCCTTGCGAATCTTCTCGACTATGGCTGTAGTCGAACTGTTCTCCACCAACCCCAGCACCTTCACCACGCCGCCATAGGCTTTGACCAGCTCGCCGCCTACTACCTGATCGACACCGTAGTCCCCTCCCTTGACCAGCACATCGGGGCGAACCTGGGCCAGCAGATTCTCCGGCGTATCGTCGGAAAAGCACAGCACCCAGTCCACCGCCTCCAGACCGGCCAATACCGCCATGCGACGCTCAACCGAGTTGATCGGGCGACCCGGCCCTTTCAGGCGGCTTACCGAGCCATCATCGTTGACCGCGACGATCAGACGATCGCCCTGCGCGCGGGCCTGTTCCAAGTAAGTGACATGACCGGCATGCAGGATATCGAAGCAGCCATTGGTAAAGACGATCCTTTCGCCCTGCGCCCGGGCATCCTCGACCACCGCGAGCAGCTGTTCGACGCTCATCACACCCCGCTCCGATCCCTCTTCGCGCTGCACGGCACGACGCAGCTCCGGTGCGCTAATCGCGGCGGTACCGAGTTTGCCGACCACAATGCCGGCTGCCAGGTTGGCCAACGCCACCGCCTGGGGCAGCTCTTCTCCTGCCGCCAGCGAAGCGGCCAGCGTGGAAATCACCGTGTCGCCTGCCCCCGTGACGTCGAATACCTCACGCGCTCGCGCTGGTAGGTGCAGCGGCGCATGATCGGGCCGCAGCAGGGTCATCCCATGCTCGCCGCGCGTAACCAACAGCGCCCCCAGCTCAAGCGTGCTCATCAGCTCGGCGCCCTTGGCCACTAGCTCGGCCTCATCGGCGCAGTGGCCGACGATTCCTTCGAATTCGCCCAGATTCGGCGTAATCACCGCCGCGCCGCGGTAAATTTCGAAATCCTTGCCCTTGGGATCAGCCAGCACTGGAATACCTCGCCTGCGGGCGGCCTGTATCAATTCCTGATGGTTCTTCAGCGCACCTTTACCGTAGTCCGACAGCACAAGGACCTTGACCCCGGCCAGCAGGCTTTCCACCTTTTCCAGCAACGCGGCCGGGTCAGTATCAAACGGCTCTTCGAAATCCATCCGCAGCAGCTGCTGATGGCGACTCATCACCCGCAACTTAACGATGGTCGGCTGACTATCGAGAGACTGAAAATGCGCCTGCACGCCGGCTGCTGCGAGGCTGTCGGCAAGGCTCTGACGCGCCTCATCCATCCCCGTCACGCCCACCAAAGCGGCTGGCGCACCCAGGGCGGCAATGTTCAACGCAACGTTGGCAGCACCACCGGGCCGATCCTCGATCTGATCGACCTTAACCACCGGCACTGGCGCCTCGGGGGAAATTCGCGACGTACCGCCATGCCAGTAACGATCGAGCATCACATCGCCCACTACCAGAACGGGAGCGTGATCGAAACGGGGCATGGACAGCTTCATGAAAGGCTCCGGCAGGCAGGAAAACGACGAAAATCATAACATGCCGCCAGCCAAGGACCGGACTAGGAGTTTCTAAAACCTTGGCGGAGCAGCTATTAGAGGCCAACCCGCAAGATCGCTCGCGCTGCATTCAGCGCTTCCGAGTCGGCTTGGCTGCGGCTGGCGAACATAAACGAATGCACAATCCGTCAAAGATCACGCACCCAGAAAAGCTCATGGCGGCGTACTGCTTTACGGAAGAACTCATCGTCACCGGTGGCAGGCCAGCGCCGCCCCGTCAGAGCACGCTGGATATGGCGACGCAAACGCTTCTTGAACGGCAGCGGTACTTGTAAATCATGTTGCATGGCCAATGCCATGGCCTTGTTCAGGCGTATCTCGGCAGATAGCAACGGGCTCCACAAGCGATCAGCAGGCAACGGCTCGATCGCTGGCGGCAAGGCGATTCCGCCTCCGGCAGGGCCCATGGGCCAGAGGTCGTTATCGTGCAGATGGTTGGCGTAGAGCAAAAGGGTTTCGGGTTTCCACTCTCCCTGCTCGATCGCTTGGCAAAGGGCGCGGGTTGCGGCGACGTGGTCGGCATGGGGGTCCAACTCTGGATGTGGAGTAACAACGACCTCTGGACGGAAATGTGCTAGCAGTGCGCACAGATCGGCCTGCAGATTCTGCCAGGTGGGCAGACCGTCGGCGTCGCCTGGCAATTGCGCAAAATTGCTGCCGCGCACGCTTCGTATATCCACCTCACCGGACTCTTTTGAGCCAAAGGGGCGGTCAGGTTCTGCTTCCATCGCCGGTAGTTGCAGGCAGTAATAGCCGAGCTGAACGCAGCGCTGCTGCAGAACGCCGCCCCAGAGCGGCACGGCGAGGCTTCCCCAAGTGCGCAGCCGGCCTTTCAGTTTCGCCGCCGCAGCAGCATCCAGACCCAGCCGGCGATAGATATCAGCCCCTATCTCCCCCTGGGTGAGCGTGACGATAGCAACCTCTGCGGTACGACTATAAAGCCCAAAAGCGGCAAGCTCGGCATCATCGGCATGGGGCGCGATAATCAGCACCCGCCGCTGCGAATAGTCAGGGCTACGCAAGGCATACAACCTGACCTCATCACCCAGGCGACAATAGCGACTATCGAAGCGCAGCGAACCCGCACGCAACGCCTCCTGTTGGCCGGACAGGTTCAAATAGCGTCGCCCAGAGACGCCCAGCTCGAAATCCTGGCGATCAGTGCCGATATACACCCTAGGATCGAATAATCGACCAAACCAAGTCGCGCTCAAATGGACTTCAAGAAACAGCGTATCGGCATCCGGCAAGTCACCGATCAGTTGCAGCCTACCGTGCTCGATACGCCCAGCGAACTGCAGCACATCCGACGGAAACTCATATCGATAATCTTCCTGCGGACGATAAAACAGGTGATCGGCGAACCACGCCTCATGGGCAATCCATCCCAGGACGGCCAGCAGCAGCGCCAGCCAGACGCTGACGACAGCACCTATCACCACTAGCGCAATGAGCGCAATGAGCATTGCCACACGCTTGCCGCGACGGTGCTGCAGCATCAGCTTATGCTTGCGTGAGCTCATCCTTACACCTGAAAGAGCGGAACCCGATTGCACCAACGGTCCTTGTACTCACGGTCCGCGCGGCCAAAGGAATAACGCAGCGACTTACCCAACGCCCTAGCCTCGACCCAAGCCGCCTGGGTGTTGACGAAGCTCAATACGCTCCCCGGGCTGAAGTCGCGCAGCTGGGGGTCGACCCCACCATTGATGTACTCGACCGACACCCATCTTGGTGTTTCGACCCGGTAGAGCACTTGAATGGCAATGGGTTGCTCATCAAGGAGCACTACAGAGCCGGTCATGAACTCGCGCAGCAGTCCGAACACCTCATGAAGGTGTGACTTGCCGGGCGCCTCGAAATTCCAGCGACGCTGAAACAAATCGGCATACATCGCCGCCTGCTCTGCGGGTGAAAAATCGAGCATCGGCCGCAACACGCCGCCCGCCTCCTCCAGCAGCCGAAGCTCGCGACGCTGGTTATAGCGAAACTTCTTCGAATATTGCTCCGGCTCGCGGGCCAGCGCCAAACGCTCTGATTGCCCACGCAACGTGTTGACCCCACCGACATTGAGCTCGGAGACGTAACGCATGCGCTGACGCACCGGTATGCCGACCTGCTCAGCAACCGGCAGGATGACTTCAGCATTACCCAGATCGAACAGGCCACGTTTGCCGGCCCTTTTCAGAACATCTTTTGAAAGCGCCAGGTGCCGCCCCCAGCAGGGAATCGCAGCGACCCATTCACCTTCTCGCTCCCAGGCCAGATAACGCACCGGGATGTCAGCCAGACGCGCCAGACGCTCGACGACTTCAGGGTGCGTGGCAACGCTGCCGCCGTACCGCTGCCAGACCTCGGCATAAGTGGCGGCATTGACCGTGCGCCAACCGCGCTCGCGCCAGCGCTGAAAAAACCGCAACATTCAGAGTTCCTGCCCCGGCAACTCTTCCTTGAACTGCGTGGCGTGAAGCCTGGCGTAGGCCCCGTTCATGGCAAGCAGCTCGCTATGGGTACCGCGCTCGACGATACGCCCTTGTTCCATTACCAAAATCAGATCGGCCTTCTCGATGGTGCTCAGGCGGTGGGCGATGACCAACGTCGTACGCCCCGTCATCACATGATCCAGCGCGCCCTGAATATGCCGCTCGGACTCGGTATCCAGCGCCGAAGTTGCCTCATCCAGAATCAGCACAGGTGCGTTCTTCAATAAAGCCCGTGCGATGGCCAGACGTTGGCGCTGCCCTCCTGAAAGCAATACACCATTCTCGCCGACCTGAGTGTGATAGCCCTGCGGCATCTGCTCGATGAATTCATCGGCGTACGCGTCGCGCGCCGCGCGCTGGATATCTTCCAATGGTGCACCAGCAAGATCGCCATAGGCGATGTTGTTGGCAACCGTGTCATTGAACAGCGTGACCTGTTGGGTAACCAGGGCGATATGCCGACGTAGGTTGCGCAACTTGTAATCCGCTACTTCGATGCCATCCAGCAGAATCTGCCCCTGATCATGCTGATAGAAGCGGGGAATCAGATTCGCCAGGGTGGACTTTCCGCTGCCCGAGCGCCCGACCAGCGCCACCATCTGCCCTGGCTGGACAGTGAAGTCGATGTCGTGCAGCACCTGCTTGTCCGTACCTGGGTAGGCAAAGCTAAGCCCTTCGACCTGCAAATGACCACTGATGCGCTCGCGCTCTTGCGAGCCGCTGTCGATTTCGGGCTCTTCGTCCAACTGCTCGAAAATGCTTTCAGCGCCGGAAACACCTTTCTGGATGGTGGAACTCACTTCCGAAAGCTGCCTTATAGGCTTGGGCAGCAGGCCGGCCAGGGTGATATAGGCCACCAGATCACCCGCCGAGGCATCGCCGCGCAGCAGCAGCACCAGAAACATCAAGACTGCCATGGCGCTGTAGATCACAAGCTGCAGGCTCGGCGTGTAGACAGCGTTGGTCTTCACCATGCGCAACTGCTTGCTGGTATTGTCCTGGCTGGATGCCAGAAAACGGGCCTGTTCGTAGCTCTCGCCACCGAAGCTGCGCACCACCCGGTAACCCTGGATGGTCTCGGACGCAACGTGTGTCACGTCACCCATCGCCACCTGAATTTTCTTGCTCTGCTTGCGGAATTTCTTGCTGGCGCTGGACACCATGAAGCCGATCAACGGCAGAATTGCGACCATCACCAGCGTCAACCTCCAGTTCATCCACAGCAAAGTCGCAAACAGGAAAATCACCGTCATGCCTTCACGCACGACCACTTTGATAGCGTCTGTCGCCGCCCCGGTGACCATGGTCACGTTGTAGGTGATGCGAGAAATCAAATGGCCGGAGTTGTGGCTGTCGAAATAGCGATTGGGCAACGTCAGCATGTTATTGAAGAGCGCGACTCGCAGGTCATGCACCAGTCCCAGCGAGACCTTGGCCAGGAAATAGTTACCGAGAAAGGAGCCGATGCCCTGCAGTAGCGCGATAAGCACGATGAGCAACGGCACCGCCTGTAGTAACTTGAGTTCAGCGATCCAAGGCGCATGCTCGAGCAGCCAGGGTTCTGTGGCGAACAGCCCAGCATCCGGATTGCTCAGCCCGTCTACAAAGAATTTTAGGATGTAGCCCAGCATGGGCTGGGTCGAGGCGAAGATCAGGAAACCAAACAGGCTGACAGCAAACAATCCCCAGTAGGGGATGACATAGCGCAGCAACCGCAGATACACCTTTACGCTGGATTGCTGGGTAGAATTGGCCATTCGGCAGCCCCATGAAATGGCTAGAGGAACAAGATGCGGATTGTATCAGCGCAGGAACTGGAAAGCTGGCTAGCCAGTGGCGAGGTGCTTGAACAGGACGGTCGTGGACCCAAAGTCATCCGCCTGGACAATGAGCAAATACTCAAGATATTCCGCCCACGCCGCCGGCACTGGCTGTCACGCCTAATGCCTCAGGCCACACGTTTCAAGCACAATGCAACGCGCCTGTCTAATTTGGGCATACGAGTACCACTGGTGATCGATTGCTTCTTGCTGGACAAGTCGAAAGCCGTAAGCGGCTGCAGCTACGCCCCCTTGCCGGGCCAGTCCCTTGAGCAGATTTACCAAAAATCGCGCGGCGAGTTTGAAGCTCTGGTGCCCGCGTTCGCTACCTTCATCCACTTGCTGCATCAGCGCGGCATCTACTTTCGCTCGCTGCATTTGGGCAACGTCCTGCAACTACCCGACGGTAGCTTCGGGCTGATCGATTTCCTCGATATTCGCTTCAAGCGCGCCCCTCTGCGGAAACGACTGGTTGCACGCAATCTAGATCATTTGCGCAGCTATCTGCATCGCAACCAGATGGACGACTTTCCCTGGAGCATGCTGGCATCTGCTTATGCGCAGGCAGAACGGGCGGGTGATTAGAGCAACCGACAGTCCCAGCGAATGCCCCGCTTGATGATCCTGGCCGGTACGCCGGCACTACACACTCGTTTCGCCGAAAGCGCTACTGACTTCGATCAGGCGACACGTCATCCGTGGAGAACACGTCGCAACAGCATGAACTCTAAAAAGACAGCAGAACTGCCACTCCACCATGAGACACTCGTATCGAAGCTCGCCTGGGAGTAGTCACGCAAGCCGGAAGCAAAGACGTTACTCTCGCAAGCATGCCGCCCATGTCCTGATAGTCGTTGGCATCAGAAGGAACACCGCAGCTAATACAGCCTAAGCCCGCCGCCCATTGATATGCTGCGAAACTTATGCCTGCTTCCGCGGATTGCGGATTGCGGATTGCGGATTGCGGATTCTCACATACCGCCTGTAGATACGCTTCGCCAACCTGGCTTACTCTATAGAGCTACGCGGCACATACGGACGGACCATAAATCAACCTAACGGCCGGCAAAAAGCCTTCATTGTAATATTATGGCCACCGCGACTGCACCCATCCCGAATAAAACGGACACTGTGCAGCAGGCGACATACCGGCACGCAAAGCGCCAAAACCTATAACTATCGAAAAATCACGGCATTACAATTTAAATGAATAACAAATCTCCCGCCCTAACAAAATTTCACGAAGTCCTATTAGAATATATTTTGCCATGCGGGCTTATCATCGTCCTCACAGGAATGTTTTGGATCGGCGAGCGATCCTACTACCACAAAGCCTTTTATGCGTTCTTGGCCATACCAACATTAATCTCATTGATCATAGCGCCAGCAACCATACAGAAGACTGCGAAAACGGGGATTTTTCTGGCTTTCATGGCATTCTCTTTCTATACCATGCTAAGCATTGCTTGGTCTGGCACGGATGACTCAACAACATCTCTACTCAAGCGGCCGCTTTATATATCGATGCTTTTTTTCTGCACCTCTCTGATCGCTTTAAACAGCCATGAGCGTCTTGAAAAAATTTTATTACTATGTATCGGCCTCGCAACCATTAGCGCACTTATCTCCATTATATATTACCTCTCATACGACACCGCGAGCCGGCTGCCTGGCTATCGAGCCCTATACAACCCGCTCCTGACATCCCATGTATACGGTATGTTCACCGCAATGGCAGCCGCTCTGTTATTCATTTCCCGCGGCAAAAGCTTGCTAGCCGTGCTGTTCGCTCTAACTTGTCTTTCAGCCCTGCTTCTGCTGACGGGCTCTCGCACCCCTTTACTAGCACTAACCTTAACTTTTGCGTGGTTGACCCTGCTTTATCGCAGCCGCCGAGCTGCTGCCATATTAGCGTGCACCACTGCAGTCGGTATTTTGATTATCGCACTTTATCCAGAAAACATTACCAGTCGTGGCCTCTCTTACCGACCGGAAATCTGGCATCAGGCATGGCTACAGATTACTGAGCGACCATGGCTTGGCTATGGCTATGAACATTCGATGATTTTCTGGATTACAGGTGTCGATTACGCCTTCGCTGACCCTCACAATATGGAACTGGCGATACTGTTCAGCGGAGGGGTGATCGGACTCACTCTCTGGCTCACCCTTTATGTAACTGCCTTACTTTTTTCCTGGCGAAATCGTACCGACCACCTAACTGCTATGGCATCCGCCGCTCTTGTGTTTGGCTTTGCAGCAGGCTTGACCGAAGGCAATGCTTTCATGTCTCGCCCCAAGGAGCATTGGTTCCTTATCTGGATCCCCTTTGCACTGCTAGCAGCAAGCTGGGCATTAAAACTGGAACAAAAAACTCTTAAGAAGATAGAACGAAGCTCGGGAATCCTTAAGAGCACCGCGAAAAAATAACCGCGTTGCGGACACCGGGTACAGATCCTCTTCACGTAGCGCTATCGAGCTACGTGGTCGACGTTGGCACCTTCCTGCTTATTTGGAAGAGGCAGGCTGTAGTGGTCAACTAATCCCGGACACTGCGTTAAGTTTTTCCTCAGCCACGGCGGGCGGTAGCCCGCCATTGAATTGATGTGGTCGTTGCCAGTTATAGCGCTGCATCAAGAAGCGACCAATATCCCGCTGTGCCAGCGAAGCGCTCATGTAGCCCACAGTCGGTACCCATTCTGTTTTCAAACTGCGGAACAACCGCTCCATCGGAGCATTGTCGTGGCAGTTTCCACGCCGGCTCATGCTCTGCTTGAAGCGATAGCGCCACAATCGTTGACAGAAGCTCCGGCTGCCATATTGGCTACCTTGGTCTGAGTGAAAAAGCACGCCCTGAGGCCGGCCACGCTGCTCATAGGCCATGTCCAACGCCTTGATCACCAAGTCGGCATCAGGTTTCGACGAAAACGCCCAGCCCACTACGCGACGGGCGAAAAGATCGATCACGGCAGCGAGATAGTGCCAGCGCCCCTGTGCCCAGACATACGTGATGTCGCCACACCAAACTTCGTTCGGCGCAGGCACGGTGAACGCCCGATCCAGCACGTTCGGGATATCCGGCCGCTCCACCGTCGCCTTTTTGTAGGCGTGTGAGCCAGGTTGCTTACTGATCAGTTTCATCTCGCTCATCAGCTTGCGCACTTTGAATCGTCCAATCTCTATACCGCCCTCTCGCATCATGAACACGATGCTTCGGCTGCCCGCCGCACTGCGGCTTTGGGTGAATAGCTCGTTCACTTGGCTGCGCAAAACCAGCCGCTCAACGTCCGGAAACCGGCGTTTACGGCAGTAGGCGTAGTAGCAAGATCGGGTGACATCAAATACCGAGCACAACAGATCAACAGGCTCTTCAGCACGAAGTTGATCAATCAACGCAAACGCTCGTGTTCCTCGGCCATCAAGAGCGCGGTAGCCTTTTTTAGGATCGATTTTTCCCGTTCCAAGCGGTTGATCCGGGCTTCTAACTCCTGGATTTTCTGCTGCTCGGGCGTCAGCGCTTTGCTGGCCGGAGTGACCCCATTTCGCTCCTCCTGGAGCTGATTTACCCATCGGCGAAGAGCCGACTCACCCAGCCCAAGTGAACGGGCTGCTTCGATGTGGCTGTAGCCTTGGTCGAGCACCAGGCTGGCGGCCTCGCGCTTGAACTCGGGCGAAAAGGAACGACGTTGCTTGGTCATCAGACACCTCTCTATGGCGAGTATTCTCGCCTTAAATGGGTGTCCGGGTTTAGTAGACCACTACAGGCCATATAACGGATACGGTGGCGCCAAGGTGAGCATGCTGACAGGGAGGGAGTATGGCTATGCTCCTACAGCATTATCTTTCGGGCGCCACTATCAACCCTGGCACTGTTACAGCATGCAGGGCGGCGGTAACTTAAAATATTGAACCCTCCGCCATCGTTGCAGGAAACCCCGCCGCCATGCCCTTTCGCGCCTTGATCAAGCCAAGCGCGAGAAATTTCTGGCTATTCTTAGCAGGGCTGTCTAGAAGAAAGATTTGCGCTCGAATTGGAATATTATCTAGCGATAATCATGAGAACATCTAAATAAACAACACCCACCACCAAAAAAAACACACAAAACAACAGAAACCCACTAATAACCTAAAAAATACCAAACAGCATAATTATCTATAAAATCATCCTCGCAATTGCCCGCAATGTTTTCACCCTCCAGTACTTCAAAGGCTGCTCTTTCAGCAACCGCACTGCCAGTTCAGGAGATTCACGAGAGCACCTCAGCATCATCGAATTACGAAACCGTGCGCAGACCTCTGGATATGCGGGATGCTCTGAAAACTGAGCATAAGTTCTCAGCACATTGTCCGCCATGAACTTGTAATTCTTATATGTATTGGTCGCATGTACACGATAATACGCCAGCACTTCAGGCAAGATGTCTAACGTGTAGCCGGCACGGGTGATTTTCAGCTCAATCAGCAGATCCTCCAGACGGATCTGCTCATCAAAACCACCGACCTTCTCTAGAGCTTCGCGACGGATCATCAAGGTCGGCGCCGGGGCCCCAGGCTTGCGATCAAGAAAAACGTCGTCGAAGTTGAGGCGCCGCAAGGGTAAGTCTTTAGGGGAACCGCGGAAATTCCCGTTCTCATCAATTTCTTGGATGTTTCCGGCGCAGATGCCTACCTCTGGTTTATCTTGCAGATAAGCAACTTGTCTGGCGATACGCTCCAACATGATGTCGTCTGAGCCAAGCGGCGCAATGAGTGTGCCTCTGGCTCGATCAATGGCGTCATTGAGCGTACGCGACAGTCCCTTATTTTCCTGAACACGAAAGTCGAAGCCGTGCCGCTCCTCGAGACGACGAATACGTTCAACACTGTCGTCCTTCGAGCCATCATCTATCACTAATAGCTCTATGTTCGGATATTTCTGCGCCAGTACGCTCTCTATGCTCGCCTCTATATAAGGCGCGTGGTTGTAAGAGGCTATGATCACGCTTACCAACGGTTGATCGGTATTCTGCATCAGACTCTTCTCAACATATCTAGTAATTGCAGCCAGCCGCCACGGCGCAACGGCGTGAATGGCGGCCAGTCACACTCCAACTCCTTGGCGAGACGTATAGCCAGACTATAGTGACTACAGTTGCAAGTGACGAAATCACGGCCTGCCCGAGCTATGCGTGCCGCGCGCTGCGGGTTAGCACGCAAATCAGCCAAATGCTGACGCAACTCGTTCAGCGAGGAATAAAGCAGCAAGTGCCGCCCCTCTTCCAAGCCGATGGCTTGCTCCTCCTCACCCTGACGCCATGCCAACAACAAGCAACCGCTGGCCATTGCCTCAAAGTTCTTCGCCATATACTCATTCAGGCCGACGTCGGCACTGACAAAATAACGGATGCGGTTAAGCGCGTGACGGTAATGCTCCCCTGGCTCGGCGCGAAGCAACTGGAGCGGCTCACAGGCCGACAAGTTGTCGAGTAATTCCTTGCGCCCCTGGTATGCCTTACTGGCTGTGCGACCTATGAAGCCCAGTTCAATATCACGCTCTTTTTGCTCATCAAACAGAATATGGGGATCGTAGCCCTTGGGGATAAAGGCAACATCGAACCCCTCACTGCGTAACCGCCGCGCCACCGAGGCGCCAGTGACCACTATGCGCGCTCCCGGCAATCGCTTATAAAAACGTGAGAAAACGCCGCACCATTGAGATGTAGCCAGATAGTTCTGGCAAGCATCCTCTTCGTAGATCAACAGGCCGCGCAGGCCTGCCAACAGCGATACCTGTCGATACACGTTTTTAAATGGAAGATCTAGCAGGATACGCTCGTAACCACCCAAGACCACATTGCGCAAATATTCCTTCAGGTTGCGCTGTTGGTCTTTATTGAGTCTCCGCACATCGATCTCTATGTGTCGGGACAGGGCACCATAGACCGCTGAAAAGTCGGGGAGCCGTGATTCCGCAGTTAGAGCAAGGACACGCATTTTATCTTGGCACCAGTAACCGCAAGCCCTTGCGCAGATAACTCCAACGCAACGCTTGCAGAGGACTCAGGCATAACGCATGCCGATAGAAGCGCCGTGCCCGCCCTAGGTCACCAGCATTTTGCGCGGCACGGAACAATGATAAATAACGCTGCGCCGCATAACGGCGACGCAAGGTTTGGCATTGAACAGGCAAGCCGTCGAATACCTCGCGGACCATTTCAAGCGCGTAATCCTCCTCGTTGTCGCGCCTGTGACGTAGGCTGTCAGCATGCTTGTAAATACGTGCTAATGGCACTTCTGTCACCACCACCGGAGCGCTGACGAGCAGGTATGCGAAAACTGGGATGTCCTCGCCGTTACGCAGCGTTTCGGGATATGGACGCTGAAGCAGCAGATCGCGACGAAACAGCGAGCAGCAATGGGAAATTGAGATACGCTTCCGCAACAGATAACGACGCGCCAGCTCTAGCGGACTGGCCTCCGGCACCGGAGTGGGCAAACCCAGACGCTCGCGACCATCGGGAAAGACCGAAACCTGGGCACCAAGCACCATGCCGGCCTCCGGATGGGCAACCACAACATTACGTAAAACGGCCAATGCACCAGGCAGCAATTCATCGTCAGCATCAAGCATCAGCGCGTAACGCCCGCGCGCCTTTTGGATACCTCGATTACGTGCCGCCGCCGCGCCGGCATTGGACTGTTGTATAACTTGCAGCTGAGAATGCTTGGCGGCGTAACCGGCAAGCACATCCGCCGTCCTGTCACGGGAGCCGTCATCAACGACGATCAGCTCGATATCTTCAGCCATTTGCCCGAGCACGGAATCTAGCGCACGAGGCAGCAGGTGGGCATAGTTATAGGTCGGCATAACGACGCTGATCAAAACCGTATCAGACGCTGTCATACCAGTCCTTATCACCCTTCACCACCAGCACATCTTGCATGATGAGATACTGCAGATCCGACCCGTAGAACATGTTCAGCGCATCGGTCGGCGAGCACACCATGGGCTCACCACGACGGTTCAGGGAAGTATTGAGCGAGACACCGTTACCGGTGAGCTTCTCCAGTTCCAGCATCAAGTCGTACCAGCGGGGGTTGTGCCGGCGTTCGAGCACTTGAGCACGGGAGGTACCGTCTTCGTGGACGACTTCGCTCACACGGCCCTTCCATTCTTCGTTGACCTCGAAGGTGAAGGTCATGAACGGGCTGGGATGATCAACCTTGAGCATCTGCTTGGCCACGGTATCAAGCATGGACGGGCAGAACGGGCGCCAGCGCTCGCGGAACTTGATCTGTTCATTGATGCGGTCGGCCACGCCCGGAATGCTGGGGCAGCCGATGATCGAGCGACCACCAAGGGCGCGAGGACCGAACTCCATGCGCCCCTGGAACCAGGCCACGGGGTTGCCATCGACCATGATTTTCGCGATGCGCTGCTCCACATCATCGATTTTCTTCCACGCCGGCGCACTAGGGTGGCGCACGCAGGCTGCAATCACGTCTTCGTTGGTATAGGACGGGCCGAGATAAACGTGCTCCATCTTCTCCACCGGCACACTGCGCTGGTGCGAAACGTAAGCTGCCGCACCGACCGCAGTCCCGGCGTCGCCAGAGGCTGGTTGGACGAACAGTTCCTTTACCTCGGGGCGGGCGATGATCTTCTGGTTCAGTTTGACATTCAGCGCGCAGCCACCGGCGAAGGCAATCTTGCCGGTTTCACGGATGATGTCGCCCAGGTAGTAATCCATCATTTCCAGAGCGAGCTTCTCGAACAGCGCCTGCATGCTCGCCGCGTAATGGATGTAGGGGTCGTCGGCGATGTCGCCTTCACGCTTCGGACCCAGCCATTCGATCAGCTTGGGCGAAAAGTAATAGCCTTTGCCCTTTTCCTTGTAGCGCCGGAAACCGATCACGTTGGCGTAGTCGGTGTTGATGGTCAGCTCGCCATTTTCGAACGTGGCCAGACGCGAGAAGTCGTATTTGGCCGCATCACCATAAGGCGCCATACCCATGACCTTGAACTCGCCATCGAGCATCTCGAAGCCGAGGTACTCGGTGATCGCACCATACAGACCGCCGAGCGAATCCGGATCGTAGAATTCCTTGATCTTGTGGATCTGGCCGTTTTCGCCCCACCCGAAGAAGGTGGTGGCGTACTCGCCCTTGCCATCGATACCAAGGATGGCGGTTTTCTCAGTGAAACCGGAGCAGTGATAGGCGCTGGAAGCATGCGCCAGATGGTGTTCGACCGGCTGCAGCTTGACTTTCTTCAGGTCGAAGCCGAGCTGCTGCAGGCACCACTGGATGCGCTTCTTGTAACGGTAGTAGCGCCGGTTGCCCGTCAGGATGGCATCCAGCGCACGATCCGGGGCGTACCAGTAGCGCTTGGCGTAATGCCAGCGGGCCTTCTCGAAGATGCTGATGGGCGCGAAGGGAATCGCCACCACGTCGACGTCCGACGGCTTGATGCCGGCCTGCTCCAGGCAGAACTTGGCCGACTCGTAGGGCATGCGATTCTTGGCATGCTTGTCGCGCACGAAACGCTCTTCCTCCACGGCGGCGATGAGCTTGCCGTCAATATAAAGCGCGGCGGAGGGATCATGACTGAGAGCGCCGGACAAACCGAGAATCGTCAGGGCCACGGGAAAGCCTCTTGAATTGGTGATAGCAAAATACTATCACGAACCAAATAAACACGGCCCTCTAGGTGGCCGCAAACAATGCCCAATTATACCGGCACGCCCCTCCTCGAAGCACCATGACGAAGGGCTGATGCTCAGCGAAGCTACGAACGGCAGCCCCTAGCATTGTTCACAACCGCGGCAAGCGCCCGTCGAGTAGCCGATAAAGGGCTGAACCTGCTGGCCAGTTGCGCAGAAAGCGCGACCGATCGCGAGCGTAACTGCGCACGAAGGCGGCGTCGCTGCTGTGCTGCTGCACCGCATCGAGGTCGATCAGCGTCCATCGGCCTCTTTCCCAGAACAGGTTGTGCCCCTTCAAGTCGCCGTGACTAATACGCTCACGAATCAACTGTGCGAACAGAACATCCAGGGCCCGCAGCTCTTCTTCTGGAGGCGGCTCGTGCAGGTATTCCTGCCAATGTGAAATGATGTCTTCTCCAGCCAGCAACTCGGTAACCAGCCACGCCCGGCCGCGCATCCATAACCAGCGTTGCTCCTTTACCGCGAGCAATCGGGGCGTGGCGATCCCGAGGAAGTCGAGGCGATTGCCCTCGACCCAACTGTGCCAGGCCCGGCTCGGGCGCCAGAAGCGCGTGAGCCAATGCAGAAATCCTTTGATGTTGTAACGCTTGATCAACGCCGCTCGGCCTTCCAGTTCAACCCGCGCGACTGTCGCCGTACCGCCACCTTTGTACAGAGTGCCCCGTGCAATGAAACCATCAGGATCAGTGAGGAGCTCCTGCAGATTTTCCTTTTCTTCGCGCCGCACCGCCTGGGCGCCAAAAGCGCCGAGCTGCGCACTGAACAGGCTGCAGTCGCGGGCGATTTTTTTCAGATAGTCGTTCAACCGCCATCTGCGAACCTTTTGGGTTTCTTTAAGCAAAACCTCCAGCGGTAGTGCATGTTCGCCATTGGCCAGCAGGTAATTCACCAGCAGCTCCTCGACGAATGGCTCCACGTCGGTAGGCAACTGAGCGAAGAAAACACCCAGATTCTCCAGCACCCGGTCGCGTGAAAGCGGACAACCCGGCGTCTCGCTCCTGACACCGCCACCATCGATGACGAACAGCTTTCCCTCTGCACGTAGCAGGTTGTCGAGATGCAGATCTTCCTGCCAGAGGCCACGCGAATGCATCTGCGCAATCAGCGTGAGTGCTTCGCCGAGCACGTCCCGCTGGGCATCGGAAAGCACCGTCTGCCTCGCAACGGAACGCCAGGCATCCCAAAGGCTTTCGGCCTCGTCGAGCCAGTCGAAAAGCAGCCATCCGCCTTCACCGTCCTCCCAGCCTTCAGCCAGCAATGCCGGCGTCGGTAATCCTTGCGCCGCCAACAGACCGGCACCGTCGCGCTCGCGCTGGTAATGCCGGGACGCCTTGGGACCAACCAGCAGCTTGGCCAGTACTACGCGTCCATTCCATTGAGCTCGACCAACATAGCGCTGGCCTGGTAGCACGCGCATCCAGGCGTCAAGCTCAAGCACGCCGGATCCCGGCAGTTCAAGGCGCATCGGGAGGACCGGCGCACGACCCGCGACGACAAGAGCAGAAAGCTTCATGCGCGCGACTCCTTATCAATACCGCGCCGATGCAGACGCTGCAGCCATGGCTCCACACCACGCTCATCATCCAGGTAAGCGGCGAGCAACGCCCTTATCCCCTCACCGCCCAAGCGCTGGGCACGACGCAGCAGCGGCTCCAAATCCCTAATCCGATCCCGCCGCCCCAGCAGAAGCGGACGGCTCTTTTCGAGATCAATCACGCAGGCCCGCCAGCGCCCCAAGTCTTCACGCAGGAAAATATGCTTGGGATAAAAACAGCCATGCGCCTGCCTAGCCTGGTGAAGAGCACGCGCCAGCTCACCGACAGCTCGGATGATCGCCGATCGGCGCGCTTCATCTAATTGCGGCCATCGAGCCAGGCAGCTATCAAAATCCTCCCAACCATCCAGCGCACGCGTCAGCAGAATCGCCCGCTGCTCGCCCTCATGCTTTCGACAGCCAAAAAAACTTGCCTGCAACGTGGGAATGCCGAGCTGTCGATAGCGCTGGATGTTTCGAAACTCGCGGGTGAATGTCGGCTCACCGAGCGGACGCCGCAGGTTGCGGACCAAGTGATTACTCTGACGCTTGAGGTAGTAGGCGCTACTCTCCAGCTCCAGACGGTAAACGCTGCTCCACCCACCGCGCTCGACATTGGGCTCGTCCACCGCCTCCAGCTCAAGCGCCCACAGCGCATCAAAACTGGCAAGGCCGCTACCTTCGAGCACTTCCCGATCGCTTTCGGCAATGAAGTCGTTCATTCTCGCCCCCGGAAGTAATGCACGATCTGGCGAATGCGCCGCTTGTCTTCCGCAGTCAGGCGATCGCGCTGGGAGTACTGCAGATAAAAGCGCAGGCGCTGAGTCTGGCTCAGATGATATTTCGCGACCTTGTCCAGGCAGGCCAGATCCTTGACGATGCGGTGCTGTAGCAGCGGACCGCGCCAAAACGAGCCGGTCGGGCAATCGATCAGATACAGGCGGCGCTGGGGATCGACCAGCAGATTGCGCCATTTGAGATCGTTATGGGCAAAGCCATGTTCATGCATGATCCGCGTCGAGCGTGCCGCCTGCAGACTGACGTGCTGTACCCAGCGGGGATCCTTGAGGCGAACATCACGATTGGCGGCCAGCAAGGCCAGATCTTCGGTCTGGTCCAGTTCACGCGTGATGATTGCACCACGTGAAAACATGCCGCCGCGTCGCTCCAACCCGTACGCAACGATTTGCGCGGTGGGAATGCCCCAGCGGTGGAACAGCTTGAGGTTTTGCCACTCCGCCTTGACCCGCGGGCGACCGATGAAGCGCCGCAAACCCTTGCCAGCGCCCCAGTAGCGCTTGACGTAGTAACGCACGCCGTTGCGCTCGATTCGGATTACTTCAGACAGCGGATCTTGCGTCAGGCGCTCACCCTCCAGTGCAAACACACTGGCTAGGCTACCGCAGTCTGAAGTCAACTCGTCATATGCCGGATCCAGCCTCCACGCGGCCATCAGAGCCTATCCCCGTGGCGCTGTTTGCGCATGTAGAGCCGGCCTGCCTTGCGCTCGAGCCATGCCAGAAGGGTCGCCTCATCACGCAAAATATCCCGCAGCGGCCGCTTAAAGTACCCGCGCAGGAAGCGCAGCCTATCGCGACGCGTCAGGCCGATGTCGAGCGCCGAGAAATACAACCCAGCCAGATCCTTGTTGCGCCAGCGGAGGGGTGTCGCGGCGCGGGTCTGGGCACGGTGCAGGTCTATCAACGACAGGCGGACGTCATCGGCGGTGATAGGCTTGTCGGTGTGCAGCAGGAAATGGCAAATGTAGAAATCCCGATGATTGACGCCGGCACGGTGCATGGTACCGGCCATGTGTGCGACCTCAGCGATCAGGGCCCGCTTGAGCGCCGGCTCTGGTGGCTGGTCCGGCCAATGGGCTGCGTAATCCTCAAGACTAATGGTAGGCGCCAATTCTTCGGTGATGATGAACGAGTGCCGCGCCGCCGGGTTGCCGCCTCGTTCGCCATAGGCGACCGCGGTCATGGTCGGAACCCCGGCTTGATGCAGGCGGCGAATGGCACGCCATTCCTGGCGGGCACCTAGGACTGGCGCCTTGGCAGTTAGCAGATTCTTGGCGATCTCACCCCAGCCGATGCCGCGGTGGATTTTGACGAAGTAGCCGCGCCCGCCTACTTCGGTACGCAGGGTGCGACGACCTTCCAGCTCACGATAAACCTGGCCTTGTAGCTGCTCGACCTCAACGAAGGGGTCTTTGTTTTGCCAGAGCGTTCTGAAGGGCTCGTTCAGGCGCACACGATTAGCCGACATCAGCAACGCTCCGCCAGAATCACATCAGCCGCCTTCTGCGGCATCGAATAAAGGTCGGCACCATCAGCATAGGCCAGACCGTTGCGACCCCAGACGGCGCGCTGCTCATCATCAGCAAGCATCTGCGCCAACAAGCGGTCCAGCGCAGATTGCTCGAACGGGCTCGGCACCACCCTGCCGCAATCTGCGTCTTCGATGTAATGGGCGTAGCCGCACACATCAGTGACCAGCACCGGCAGACCTGATACCAGCGCTTCCAGCAGCACCGTGCCGGTGTTTTCGTTATAGGCCGGGTGGATCAACAGGTCAGCACCGAGCAGAAAGCGCGGGATGTCGCTGCGCCCCTTGAGGAACTCTACCTGCCCCGAAACCCCAAGTGTCTTCGCCTGAAGCTGAAAGGGCTTTGGATCATCCTGGCCGACGACGAACAGCCGGGTGCGCTTCTTTAGCTCGCGCGGCAACGCGGCGATAGCCTTGAGGCTTCGATCGACGCCCTTGGTCTTGAAGCCCGAGCCAATCTGCACCAGCAGCAAATCGTTCGTTTTCAGCTTGAACTCTTCACGAAATGCGGCGCGAATCCCGGCCGCATTGGCCGGTGCGCGACGATCCTGGGCGATGCCTGGTGGCAGCAGGTGGAAGCGCTCGGCCGCTGTGCCGTAGTGTTTGACGAACAGTGGCTGCTGCACCTCGGAAATCATCAGGATTTCGGTCTTCGACTCTGGCGCGAACACTGCTCGCTCGTACTCGGCGAAGTGCTTGTAGCGGCCCCAACGCCTATAGACAGGGTTGCGCAGGGTCTGCGCCTTCTCCTCGAAGCAGGGATCGGCTGCGTAGTAGACGTCCAGCCCGGGCATTTTGTTGAAACCCACCACGCGATCCACCGGTCGCGCGGCAAGGTCGCGCTCGACCCAGGCGGTGAAACGCTCGTTACGGGTGTGGTTGAAGATGGCTTTTACCGGCGCGATCTGCACCTCGAAGCCCTCAGGCACCTCGCCTTCCCAGATCATCGCGTAAACGCGGATGCGGTGACCGCGACGCTGGCACTCCAGCGCGATGCGCATGAAATCGCGCTGCAGTCCGCCGAAGGGGAAGTACTTGTAAAGAATAAAGGCCAATTGCATCAGTTCGTCTCCGCTGACCGCAACAGGGCCTTGAGTTCACTGGCGACACGCTCGGGTAGCAGGTCGTCCATACAGGGGGTGTTGCGATCGCCCTTGCCGGCGTTAGGGCCCGCCGCGCACAGATGCACCTGCGAGCGGCCGTATGCACCAACCCGACCAGGCAGAGTCGGGCCGTAAAGCGAAATAGTCGGTACATCCAGCGCCGCCGCCAGGTGACCGAGGCCGGTATCCACCGCGACGCAGGCCTGAGCGCCGGCGACCACCTTAGCCACGCCGCCGAGATTCAGCCGAGGCAAGACTGAAGCGCCGGCGATGCCATCGACGATACGCTCAGCGCGGGCCCTCTCCTCCGCACTGCCCCAAGGCAGGCGAATCGCCCAGCCAAAGGCACTCATGCGCTCGGCCAGTTCGCGCCAGTAAGCCTCCGGCCAGTGCTTGCTCGGCCAGGTGGTGCCGTGCAAAAACAGCAGATAAGGCTCCTCGCCAGGCGGGGCCATCAGAGTGCGATCCAGACCGTAATCGCCGATACCTTGCGGCACCTCATACCCTAACGACCGCGCGAAGAGCTGACGCACCCGCTCCAGCGCATGCTGGTCGCGAGGCACGGCGTAGGTGTGATCGTAGAAACGCGACGCCAGCGGCTCGCGTGCCGAGTCGCGGTCCAGGCCGGCCACTGGCGCCTTGACGTAGCGCGTCAGCCAAGCGCTTTTCAGCAGGCCCTGGGCATCTATTACCAGGTCGTAACGGGTCTCGCGCAGGCGCATCTTAAAGCGACGCCACTCACCCGAACGCAATGTCTGCAGCAGGTGCTTGCGCCAACGACGGATGGCCACGGGAATTACCTGAGCTACCGCTGGATGCCAGGCGGGAATTTCGGCAAAGCCTTCCTCGACCACCCAATCAAACTGGATGCCTGGAATCGCTCGCCGCGCATCGGTCAACGCCGGTAAGGTATGGACCACATCGCCCAGCGACGAGGTCTTAATTAGCAGAACGCGCACTCAGAGCTCCAGCGGCAGCGGGTCGGCCAGCGGATCGCCAGCCAGGCGTTGCAGCGCATCCAGCACCGGTTGCGGACGCAAGTCACGCAGGCAATTGTAGTGTCCAAAGCGACAAGTCCGCTCAAAGCAGGGACTGCACTCGAGGCCAAGGCGGACGACCTCCACCTGCTCAGCCAGAGGCGGAGTGAACTGCGGCGAGGTCGAGCCGTACACCGCAACCAGCGGCCGATTCAGTGCCGCAGCCACGTGCATCAGGCCCGAGTCGTTGGAGACAACAGCAGTGGCGTATGACATCAGATCGATGGCCTCGGCCAGACTGGTCTCACCCGCCAGATTCGCCGCTTCTTCCTGTAAACCGGGAATCAGCTCGCCGCGGATCGCTTCGCCTACCGGATGATCGTTCTTCGAACCGAACAGCCAGACCTGCCAGCCGGCACGAATCTTCGCCTCAGCCACGGCAGCGTAATGGTCGGAAGGCCAGCGCTTGGCCTCGCCGAATTCCGCACCCGGGCACAGCGCCAGCACCGGACGATCCAGCTCCAGACCGAACTTGGCGAGCGCCGCCGCACGGCTCGCCTCGCTGACCTGCAGACTGGGACGCGGATAAGGCTTTGGCAGTTCAGCGCCCGGCTCGTAGGCCAGCGCCATGAAGCGTTCGATCATCAGCGGGTAACGCTGCTTGTCGAGCTTGCGCATATCGTTGAGCAGGCCGAAGCGCATCTCTCCACGCCAGCCGGTGCGCTTGGGAATGCCAGCGAAGAACGGCACAAGTGCCGACTTCAGCGAATTGGGCAATAGGATCGCCTGGTCGTACTGCCCACGCAGACTCTGCGCGACAGTGCGTCGCGTTGCCAGGTCCAGCACGCCGTGCCCGAGCGGAAAGCTCAGGGTCTTCCGCACCTCGGGCATGCGTTCGAGAATTGGCCGGCTCCATTCCGGCGCCAGCACGTCGATCTGGCAGTCGGGATGGCGCTGTTTCAGGCAGACGAACAGCGTCTGCGCCATCACCATGTCGCCAACCCAACTGGGACCTACGATCAGAATATTCATAAATTGGAAGCCATCAGCTTGACGCTGGAAGCGCGTGCCGAAGAGTTTTTCACCTCCGGCCTCGGACTTCCAGCTTCTGGCTTATTTGACCAACGTCCGCCATTCGGCGTGGGCATCGGTCTTGCCGGTAACCAGGTCAAAGTAGGCTTTCTGCAGTTTCTCGGTGACCGGGCCACGGCGGCCGATGCCAATCTGGCGACCATCGAGCTCACGAATCGGGGTGACCTCGGCAGCGGTGCCGGTGAAGAACGCCTCGTCGGCGATATAGACCTCGTCGCGAGTGATGCGCTTCTCGACAATGTCGATACCCAGCTCACGCGCCAGGGTCAGCACAGTGCCGCGGGTGATGCCATTCAGGCACGCGGTGACTTCCGGAGTGTATATCACGCCATCCTTGATGATGAAGATATTCTCCCCCGAACCCTCTGCCACGTAGCCTTCCGGATCGAGCAGCAGCGCCTCGTCAGCACCGGCGGACACGGCCTCCTGCAGCGCCAGCATCGAGTTGACGTAGCTGCCGCTGGACTTAGCGCGGGTCATGGTGATGTTGACATGGTGGCGAGTGAAGGAGCTGGTGCGGATCTTGATACCCTTCTCCAGCGCTTCTTCGCCCATGTAGGCGCCCCAGTGCCAAGCCGCAACGACTACGTGCACCTTGAGGTTGTCGGCGCGGATGCCCATGCCTTCCGATCCGTAAAACACCAACGGACGGACGTACGCGGTTTCGAGATTGTTCTCGCGTACCGCCGCGCGGGTCGCCTCGTTGATCTGCTCCTTGGTGAAGGGGATCTTCATGCCCATGATGTGGGCGGAATCGAACAGACGGTCTGTGTGCGCATGCAGGCGGAAGATCGCCGTACCCTGCGGCGTGTTGTAGGCGCGCACGCCTTCGAAGACGCCCATGCCGTAATGCAGACTGTGGGTCAGCACATGAGTGGTCGCATTGCGCCATTCGACCAGTTCGCCGTCATACCAGATCACACCATCACGATCGGCCATCGACATTATATTGCCACCTCGAAATTCAATAGATGCTTATGTTGGATTAACCGACGAACCTCAGCGGAGCCCTAGCTCACGCCAGATGCGCATGACTGCGCGACGCTCGTCATGAAATCGGTCCCCGCTCACCACTTCAGGCAATTTTTGCAGTGATTGCCGGTGGGCCGCGGCACGGTAGGCCTTGTAGGCGTCCTGCAGCAGCCGAACCTCATCGCCGGTCATCAACCCGGCCTGCTCCAAACCATCGAGAATGCGGATATTATCGGTATAGCGCAGCAGTTGCGGATGCTGGTGCGACCACGCCAAAGCCGCGTATTGCACCATAAATTCGATATCCACGATACCACCGGCGTCGTGCTTGAGATTGAAGTCCGCGTCCGCTTCGAACGCCTTGTCGGCCATTCCCGCCTGGGTAATGCGCGTTCCGAGGTTGTCGCGCATCTTCGCGCGCATCTCGCTGACTTCCTGGCGCAGCGCCTCCACATCGCGCGACCGTCCAAGCACCTCGGCACGCACTCGTTCGAAATCCTTCGTCAGCTGCGGGCAGCCAACCAACACCCGTGCCCGCACCAGCGCCTGGTGCTCCCAGGTCCATGCTTCCTGCGTCTGGTAGCGCACAAAGGCCCCCAGCGAGCTGACCAGCAAACCGGACGCACCCGATGGGCGCAAACGCATATCAACTTCGTAGAGCTGCCCCGAGGTCGTCTGGGTCGTCAGCAAGTGGATGATCCGCTGCCCCAGACGAGTGAAGAACTGCGCACCATCGATCGGCTTGGCGCCATCGGTCTCTGCGTTTGAATCGCCGTCGTGAATGAACACCAGATCCAGATCGGATCCATGGCCCAGCTCGATACCACCGACCTTGCCATAGCCGATGATGATGAAGGCCGGATCGCAAGGCGAGCCATCGCTGCGTGTCGGCTGACCGTGGCGGGCGACCGTATGCCGCCAGGCCAGCGCCAGTACTTCCTTGAGAATCGCCTCTGCCAGCCAGGTGAGGTAGTCGCTGACCTTCATCAGCGGCAAGGTGCCGGCGATTTCCGACGCCGCCACCCGCAGCCGATGCGCCAGCTTGAAATGGCGCAGCGCTTCCATCTGCTGCTCCAGATCGTCCTCGGGAATGCGCGCCAGGCGCTCATGGAGCTCAGCGGCCAGCTCCGGTGCCTGCGGCGGACTGAACAGACGGCCCGCATTGAGCAACTCATCGAGCAACAGCGGGAAACGTGCGATCTGCTCGGCGATCCAGGGACTGGCGGCACATAGCTCGAGCAGCCGCTGCAGAGCTCCGGGATTTTCCGTCAGCAGCACCAGATAGGCCGAGCGGCGCGCCACCGCCTCGATCAGCGGCAGCACTCGCTCAAGCGCCAGATCCGGGTCATCCTGCTCCACTGCCTGCGCCACCAACCGCGGCACGAAAGCATCCAGGCGCTCGCGACCAAGACGCTGCATGGTCCGCACCTGGCTCGCGGAGCGCAGCGCCGCAAGCCTACGGCAAGCCGCCTGACCATCACGAAAGCCTGCTTCGGTGAGCTGTCGGCAGGCGAATTCTTCATCCCAATCCTGTTCCCACAGCGGCAACCACTCGCCTCCGACCAGGGCCTCGCCCTCGACGCTGGCCTCCTCGTCCGGATCAGCGATCACCTGGCGGAAATGCCAGTCGATTCGCTCACGCCAGAACAGCAGGCGCTCGTGGAATTCTTCCCAGCTGTCGAAACCCAGCATGAAGGCAACCCGCACCCGGTCGATCGGGCTTTCGGGCAGCATCTGGGTTTGCCGGTCGTCGATGGCTTGCAATGCGTGCTCGGTATAACGCAGGAACTCATAGCCTTCCCGCAACTCCTTGACCGCCGCCGTGGGCAGGTAGCCCTGCCCGTCCAGCGTGGTCAGCATCTGCAGCAGCGAACGCAGCTGCAGGCTCAGATCCCGCCCGCCATGTATCAGTTGAAAAGCCTGGGCGATGAACTCCACCTCACGAATACCACCAGCGCCCAGCTTGATGTTGTCCGCCATCCCCTTGCGCCGGACCTCCTGCTGAATCAGCTGCTTCATTCCGCGCAGCGCCTCGATCGCCGAGAAGTCCAGATAGCGCCGGTAGACAAAGGGCCGCAGCATATTCAGCAGCTCGCGCCCGGCCTTCTGATCGCCACCGATAACCCGCGCCTTGATCATCGCGTAGCGCTCCCAGTCACGGCCCTGGGTCTGGTAGTACTGTTCCAGCGCATTGAAGCTGAGTACCAAAGCACCGGATGAGCCGTAGGGCCGCAGGCGCATGTCGACGCGAAACACGAAACCATCGACAGTAGGCGCATCGAGCACTTTGATAAGGCGCTGGCCGAGGCGCAGAAAGAACTCGTGATTGTCCAGCGAGCGCTTCTCGCCCTGGGTTTCGCCGCCTTCCGGATAACCGAAGATCAGGTCGATGTCCGATGACAGATTCAGCTCGTGACCGCCCAGCTTGCCCATGCCGAGGATGACCATGTGCTGCGGCTGGCCGGTGCGGCTACCGATCGGCACGCCGTGCTGAGCGCAATGGCGTACGTAAAGCCACTGATAGGCCAGATCAACGCAGGTATCGGCCAGGTCGGACAAATCGCCACAGGTTTCGGCGAGAGCGGCCTGACGCGTCAGGTCGCGCCAGATGATGCGCACCTGCTGGCGGCTGCGAAAACGTCGCAGTTTGCGCTGCAGCCCAGGCTCGTCGTCGCAGTCGGCGAGCTCAACGCTCAGCAACGAACGCATTTCTCCCAGGTTCAGCGAGCGCTCCAGAAGCCCCGCTTCGGCCAGCTCCAGCAGCATTTCAGGATCTCGGCTAACCTGTTCGCTCACAAAATTGCTGGCCGCGCACACTCTGCGAAAGGCCTCGCGCCGCTCTGCAGGCCAGTTGGCGAAGCGCTCGAGGGCAGGTTCCGACAGGTCGCGCAGCGCACTGAGGAACGACTCCTCAGCACGACGGACCAAAGGCAGTAGCGGCGTCGGCATTGCAACCAGCGATGGCAGGCTCATGATAGGTTCCTCAGACGCCAAAATATGCTGTCGCAACAGCGGTATTGCCCGGTTTAGCGTGCGGGCAGAAAGGGGTAGCAAACACGAAACGAACGCCGACCCTGTAGTTTTACTACGAAAGAATGCTCACCGGGGCTGATTCCGAAACGGTTTTGTAGTAAAACTACAGGAGCCGGATCTACCCCGGTAACACAACATCAAGAACATACGCGTCGGCTCACAAAGCCGGCAGCGAAGCAGGCGACCGATTCTGGAAGCCTTTCCGCCCTGGAGCAAGCCATGCAAGATCTCGATCCCGTCGAAACCCAGGAATGGCTGGACGCCCTCGAGTCAGTACTCGATCGCGAAGGTGAAGACCGCGCCCACTACCTGATGACCCGGATGGGTGAACTGGCCACCCGTAGCGGCACACCCCTGCCCTACGGCATCACCACGCCCTACCGCAACACCATACCTGTCACCCGCGAAGCCAAGATGCCCGGCGACCTGTTCATGGAGCGTCGCATTCGCTCCCTGGTCCGCTGGAACGCGCTGGCAATGGTGATGCGCGCCAACCTGAAGGACCCGGACCTTGGTGGACATATTTCCACCTTCGCCTCCAGCGCGACCCTTTACGACATCGGCTTCAACTATTTCTTCCAAGCGCCCAACGAAGAGCACGGTGGCGACCTGATCTACTATCAGGGTCACGCCTCTCCCGGTATCTATGCGCGCGCCTTCCTGGAAGGCCGCCTGACCGAAGAGCAGATGCTGAACTTCCGTCAGGAAGTCGATGGCAAGGGGCTTTCGAGCTACCCGCACCCGCATCTGATGCCCGACTTCTGGCAGTTCCCGACCGTTTCCATGGGACTGGGTCCGATCCAGGCGATCTACCAGGCGCGTTTCATGAAGTACCTGGAGAACCGCGGTTTCATTCCTGCCGGCAAGCAGCGCGTCTGGTGCTTCATCGGAGACGGCGAGTGCGACGAGCCGGAAACCCTCGGCGCGATCTCGCTGGCTGGCCGCGAGAACCTCGACAACCTGGTTTTCGTCATCAACTGCAACCTGCAGCGCCTCGACGGCCCGGTTCGCGGCAACGGCAAGATCATTCAGGAACTGGAAGGCGTATTCAAAGGCGCTAACTGGAACGTCAACAAGGTGGTCTGGGGCCGCCTGTGGGATCCGCTGTTCGCGGTCGACGAAGACGGGCGCATGCAACGTCGCATGGACGAGGCGATCGACGGCGAATACCAGAACTACAAGGCAAAAGACGGCGCCTACGTGCGCAAGCATTTCTTTGGCGCCGACCCCGAGCTGCTCAAGCGCGTCGAGAAGATGTCCGACGAGGAAGTCTGGAAGCTCAACCGCGGCGGCCACGACCCCTACAAGGTTTATGCGGCCTACCACCAGGCGGTCAACCACAAGGGTCAGCCGACCGTCATCCTTGCGCACACGATCAAGGGCTACGGCACCGGTGCCGGCGAAGCGAAGAACATCGCCCACAACACCAAGAAGGTCGACATCGAAAGCCTGAAGAGCTTCCGAGACCGCTTCGATATCCCAATCAACGACTCGCAGCTCGAAGAACTGCCGTTCTACCGTCCGGCCGAGGACAGCGCGGAAATGCGCTACCTGCGCAAATGCCGTGAAAAACTGGGTGGCCACCTGCCCCAGCGTCGCGACAAGAGCTTCAGCATTCCAACGCCACCTCTGAACACTCTCAAAGCGGTACTGGACGGCTCGGGCGATCGTGAAATCTCCACGACCATGGCGTTCGGGCGAATTCTCTCGCAGCTTGTCAAGGACAAAGACCTTGGCAAGCGCATCGTGCCGATCCTCGCCGACGAGGCACGCACCTTCGGCATGGAGGGCATGTTCCGCCAGCTGGGCATCTACTCCCCAGTGGGCCAGCTGTACGAGCCAGTCGACCGCGACCAGGTGATGTACTACCGCGAAGAGCGAGACGGCCAGATTCTTCAGGAAGGCCTGAACGAAGCCGGCGCGTTCTCCTCGTTCATCGCCGCAGGCACCGCCTACAGCAACTACAACCAGCCGATGCTGCCGGTCTACATCTTCTATTCGATGTTCGGCTTCCAGCGGATCGGCGACCTGGCCTGGGCTGCCGGCGACGCCCATACCCGCGGTTTCCTGCTGGGTGGTACTTCCGGACGCACCACGCTGAACGGTGAAGGCCTGCAGCACGAGGACGGCCACAGCCACATCCTCGCCAGCACCATCCCCAACTGCCGCAGCTATGACCCCACCTACGGCTACGAGCTGGCGGTGATCATGCATCACGGCATGCACGAGATGATGGAGCTGCAGAAGAGCGTTTATTACTACATCACGGTGATGAACGAGAACTACCAGCAGCCGGCCATGCCAGAAGGTGTCGAGGAAGGCATCATCAAGGGCATGTACCTGCTTGAGGAAGCCAAGGGCGACTTCAAGCACCGCGTGCAGCTGCTGGGCTCGGGCACCATCCTGCGTGAAGTGCGCGCCGCGGTGGATATCCTCGCCAAGATGGGTGTAGGCGCTGATGTCTGGAGCGTCACCAGCTTCAACGAACTGCGCCGCGACGGTCTGGCTGTGGATCGCTGGAACCGCCTGCATCCGACAGAGGAGCCGCGTAAGAGCTACGTCCAGCAATGTCTGGAAGGGCGCGAAGGGCCGGTCATCGCCTCGACCGACTACATGAAGCTCTTCGCCGACCAGATCCGCCAGTGGGTTCCGTCCCGCGAATATCAGGTGCTGGGCACCGACGGCTTCGGCCGCAGCGACTCGCGTGCCAAGCTGCGCGACTTCTTCGAAGTCGACCGTCGCTGGGTAACCGTCGCCGCACTGCAGGCACTCGCCGATCGTGGCGCCATCGAACGTACGGTCGTGGCCAATGCCATCACCGAGTTCGGTATCGACCCCGAAAAGCGCAATCCCCTGGATTGCTGATGCTGCGTGCGCACAGGAGAACCTATTGTGAGTGAAACCATACGCGTACCCGACATCGGCAGCGGTGAGGGTGAAGTAATCGAGTTGTTCATCAAGGTCGGCGACCGTATTGAAGCCGACCAGAGCATCCTGACGCTCGAGTCCGACAAGGCCAGCATGGAAATTCCCGCACCCAAGGCGGGCGTGGTGAAGAGCCTGAAGGTCAAGCTGGGCGACCGACTGAAGGAAGGCGACGAATTGCTGGAGCTGGAAAGCGACGACGGCGAACAGACGGCGGCGCCGGCTGAAGCCGCTGCCGAGCCCGCTGGCGCTGCCAGCGGTGGACCGGTGGACGAAGCGGAAGTGCCGACGCCTCCGGGCGACAAGAACCCCTCCGCCTCGGCCGAGGAAGGCGAATCGCAGGAAATCAAGGTGCCGGATATCGGCTCCGCAGGCAAAGCCAGCGTGATCGAAATATCGGTCAAGCCCGGCGACACCATTGCCGCCGAGCAGCCGCTGATCACCCTCGAATCGGATAAGGCCAGCATGGAGATACCGTCGCCGGCCGCAGGTGTCGTCGAGAGCATCGCCATCAAGGTGGGTGACGAAGTCGGTACCGGCGACCTGATTCTGGTCCTCAAAGGCGCAGCAGCACCGAAGCCGGCGACGGCGGCCAGCGCCCCCGCGAAAAAGCCTCAGGCACAGCGTGCAGAACCGGTCGCCGAGAAAGCGGCCGACGAGCAGCCTGCCGGTGAATCCGTGGAAGAAATTCGTATCCCGGATATCGGCTCCAGCGGCAGCGCCAATGTCATCGAAGTGATGGTCAAGGCCGGCGACAGCGTCGAGGCGGACCAATCGCTGATCACCCTCGAGTCGGACAAGGCCAGCATGGAGATTCCCGCACCCAAGGCGGGTGTCGTTGAATCACTGTCGATCAAGGTGGGCGACGAAGCCAAGACCGGCGACCTGATCCTGACCCTCAAGGTGAAGGGCGCTGCCACGGCGAAAAAGGCCGAGGCGCCGCGTGAAGAAGCGGTATCCCAGCAGCAGGCCGTAGCGCCGAACAAGCAGGGCGTGCCAGAAGCCCAGGCCGCGGCGGCCCCAGCTCCGGTGGTGAGCGGGCCAAGCAAGGCCGGCACCAAGGTTCATGCTGGCCCGGCGGTGCGCATGACCGCGCGCGAGTTCGGTGTCGATCTGGCCGACGTACCGGCTACCGGACCGAAGGGTCGGGTACTCAAGGAAGACGTTCAGGCCTACGTCAAGAGCATGATGACCAAGGCCAAGCAGGCTCCGGCCGCAGGCGCCACGGGCGGGGCGGGCATCCCGCCGATCCCGCCCATCGACTTCAGCCGCTTCGGCGAAGTCGAGGAAGTGGCGATGACCCGCCTGATGCAGGTCGGCGCCGCCAACCTGCACCGCAGCTGGCTCAACGTGCCGCACGTGACTCAGTTCGAGTCGGCGGACATCACTGAGCTGGAAGCCTTCCGCGTATCGCAGAAGGCCGTGGCGGAAAAGGCCGGCGTCAAGCTGACCGTACTGCCGCTACTGCTCAAGGCCTGTGCCCACTTGCTCAAGGAACTGCCGGACTTCAACAGCTCGCTGGCGCCAAGCGGCAAGGCACTGATTCGCAAGAAGTACGTGCATATCGGCTTTGCCGTCGACACGCCGGACGGCCTGATGGTGCCGGTCATCCGCAACGTCGACCAGAAGAGCCTGCTGCAACTGGCTGGCGAAGCGGCCGCACTGGCGGAGAAGGCACGCAACAAGAAGCTTTCGGCCGATGAAATGCAGGGCGCCTGCTTCACCATCTCCAGCCTTGGGCACATCGGCGGCACCGGCTTCACGCCGATCGTCAATGCGCCGGAAGTGGCAATCCTGGGTGTCAGCAAGGCCACCATGCAGCCGGTATGGGATGGCAAGGGCTTCCAGCCCAAGCTGATGCTGCCACTGTCGCTATCCTATGATCACCGCGTGATCAACGGGGCCGCGGCAGCGCGCTTCACCAAGCGTCTCTCGGAGCTGCTGGCGGATATCCGCACCATGCTGCTGTAAACCCGCCTCACGGCGGCACAAAAGCCTCAAGCCTTCCCGGGCTTGGGGCTTTTTCGTTTGAACGACCGGCACTCAGCTGGCTGATCACAATCCAGGCGCGCTACGCCCCAGCACAGCGGCAATATCCAAGCCACGCGGCAAGGTGCCGTAGGCATGTCCAGACCCACCCAATCGGCTGCTGATAAACGCGTCCGAAACCGCGGCGTTGCCCGCTTCAAGTAGCAGTTTGGCTTGCAGCGCGACGGCCACGTCTTCGGTAAGCTGGCGGGCTCGATACTGGATGTCTTCGGTGTCGTGGAAAGCAATCTTGAGCCGTTCAATATGCGCCTGCAGCCGGGCATCACCGCCACCCTCGCCAAGCTCGGCGAATAGCGCGTCGAGCACACCGGACTCCTTCGACAAGGCGCGCAGCACATCCAGGCATTGCACGTTGCCAGAACCCTCCCAGATGGAATTGACCGGCGCTTCACGGTACAACCGCGGCAGGATGGTTTCCTCCACATAACCGGCGCCGCCCAGGCATTCGGATGCCTCGGCGATCATGTTCGGCGCGCGCTTACAGATCCAGTACTTGCCGACCGCCGTCACCAGGCGGGCGAATTTGGCCTCCTGCTCGTCACCCAGGTTGTCCAGCGCACGCCCCATGCGCAGCGTCAGTGCCAGTGACGCCTCGCTTTCAAGGGCCAGATCAGCCAGCACGTTCTGCATCAGCGGCTGCTCGTCCAGTGCCCGCCCGCCAACCTTGCGGTGCGCGCAGTGATGCATGGCCTGGGTCAACGCCTGACGCATCAGCGAGCTGGAGCCGATCATGCAGTCGAAGCGGGTCATGGCAACCATCTCGATGATGGTCGCCACTCCGCGCCCCTCTTCGCCAATCAGCCAGGCCAGAGCACCGCGATACTCCACTTCGCTCGAGGCGTTGGCCCAGTTGCCCAGCTTGTTTTTCAGCCGCTGGATGTAGAAGGCATTGCGCGTACCGTCCGGACGATGGCGAGGCAACAGGAAACAGGACAGCCCCCTGTCGGTCTGCGCCAGAGACAGGAAGGCATCGCACATGGGCGCCGAGCAGAACCACTTGTGCCCGACGAGCTCGTACAGCTGGCCGGGTCCGCTGGCGCCAACGGGATAAGCGCGGGTGGTATTGGCGCGCACGTCGGTGCCGCCCTGTTTCTCGGTCATGGCCATGCCAATGGTGGCACCGGGCTTGTCCTCGACCGGCACGTTGCGCGGGTCGTATTCTTGCGCCAGCACCTTGGGCAGCCACTGTTTGGCCACCTCCGGTTGCAGTCTCAGCGCAGGGACGCTGGCGAAGGTCATGGTAAGCGGGCAACTGCTGCCGGCCTCGGCCTGGTTGTGCAGATACATCAGGCCCGCGCGTGCCACATGAGCACCCGACTGCGGATG
>Ga0233385_1000046_pt1 | contig 67219 bp, 63 predicted proteins | sample ElkDunMinimDraft_16_FD_191543 | JGI IMG/M metagenome (GOLD analysis project Ga0233385, IMG submission 191543) | Fecal eukaryotic communites from dung pellets of Tule Elk in California, USA - Elk Dung G36 | ecosystem: Host-associated > Mammals > Digestive system > Large intestine > Fecal | place...
CCGGGGACGTACTCGGGCCCGTAGAGCTCCGCGGCCTGCCGCCGCGCCGCCTGCGTCGCCTCGGCCGACAACGTCGGTGAGTCGGTACGCATGTAGGTGATGTAGCCGTTCTCGTACAGCGACTGCGCGGTGCGCATGGTCTGCCGTGACGACATGCGCAGCTTGCGGCTCGACTCCTGCTGCAGGGTCGACGTCGTGAACGGCGCCGCGGGCTTGCGCGAGTACGGCTTGGTCTCGAGGCTGCGGACCGCGAACTCGGCGCCGTCGAGCCCTGCCACGACGGCGTGCGCAGCCGGCTCGTCGAGGTGCACGACGCCCGTGCGGACCTTGAGGCGGCCGCGGTCGTCGAAGTCGCGCCCCGAGGCGACCCGGTCCGCACCCAGCCCGGAGAGCCGGGCGCGGAACGCCTGCCCGGCGTCGTCGCCCTCGACGGGCGTGAACTGGCCCGTGACGTCCCAGTACTCGGCCGTGACGAACGCCATGCGCTCACGCTCGCGCTCGACGACCAGACGGGTCGCGACGGACTGCACGCGGCCGGCCGACAGGCCCTGGCGTACTTTGCGCCACAGCACCGGGGAGACCTCGTAGCCGTAGAGCCGGTCGAGGATGCGCCGCGTCTCCTGGGCGTCGACGAGGTTGTCGTCGAGCTCACGGGTGTTCTCGAGCGCCCGCTGGATCGCCTCGCGCGTGATCTCGTGGAAGACCATGCGCTTGACCGGCACCTTGGGCTTGAGCTCCTGGATGAGGTGCCACGCGATGGCCTCGCCCTCGCGGTCCTCGTCGGTGGCGAGGTAGAGCTCGTCGGCGTCCTTCAGGGCTCGCTTGAGCTGCGTGACGGTCTTGCGCTTGTCGGCGTACACCTCGTAGTACGGCTCGAAGCCGTTCTGCACGTCGACGGCGAACTTCCCGTACGGGCCCTTCTTCATGTCGGGCGGCAGCTCGGACGGCTGCGGAAGGTCACGAATGTGCCCGACGCTGGCCTCGACCTCGTAGTCGTCGCCGAGATAGCCCTGGATCTTTCGAGCCTTCGTCGGCGACTCGACGATCACGAGCTTGCGTGCGTGGGGCATCCAATCCTGCTTTCCGAACGGGCGGGGCTACCGATGAGCCGGTCATGTCACGGTACGCCACGGCAGCCCACGGCACTCTACCCACCCGCAAGCCCGCGCCGCGCGGACCCGGCGCCCGCACGGTGCTCGACGGTGCTGAACGGTGCTCGCATCACTCCTCGGCGCGCCGGCGCTGCCACCAGAGCAGGATGGCGCCCAGCATCGCGAGCACCAGCGCGGTCACGGCGATGCCGCCGACGTCCGCTCCCGTCGACGCGATCGGCCCGTTGTCCGGGACGGGCTCGCCTCCGTAGAACGGTGGGTCCCCTGCCTGTCCGCCGGGCACGCTGCCAGGGCCGCTGCCGGGACCACTGCCGGGGCCACTGCCCGGTCCGTTGCCGGGGCCACTTCCCGGTCCGCTGCCGGGGCCGTCCCCCGGCGGGTCGTCCGCCGGCGGGTCGTCCGACGGCGGGTCGTCGGCCGGGGGCGCCGGGGGTTCGGGCGCGAGCTGCGTGCCGCTGCCCCCGAGGTAGGCGGTCTCGGTGTCCCGGTAGGCGGTCTCGGTGCGGACCGACGTCGCGGTGGTGACGTCCAGGCGCGGGTTCTCCGCCGTGAACGTGGCGCGCGGGATGTTGTTCCTCGGAGCCCTGGAGAAGTCCACGCCGCCGTACGAGTAGATGTACACCTCGCCGTTCGCGGGGACCTCGAACTCGACCTCGCCCTCGCGGAACGACCGGTCCATCTCGCGCCAGACCGTCATCTTGTCCCAGTCCTCGTTCGGGGCCCGCAGCGGCCACCGCCGGAGGTTGTTGCTGTTGATGATCGACCGGAAGTCGGTGGCCGTCCTCTGGTCCTGGAGCCGGACCCACTCCGCGGCGACACGGGAGCGGTACACGGTCCGCAGGTCCTTGTACTTGGGGTCGGTGTTGATCTTCTCCTCGACCACCGGGACGATCAGCCGGTTGATGAGGTCCTGGTTGTGACGGATCTGGTCCTCGGTGAGCGCCAGGCAGGGGTTCTCGCCGTTGCTGGGGTCGGTCTCGTACTCCTGCGCGGTCGACTCGACCCGCAGCGGCGCCTCGAGGATGTAGATCCCGCCGTCCTGCTGACGCACCTTGGCCGGCTTCGGCGTGATCCAGTTGCGGCTCGAGTGCATGCACGGCATGCCGTCGATCTTCGCGGCGGCATCCCAGAGCTGCTTGCCCTCGGGCGTCCGGTAGTCGATGGACCGGGAGAAGTCGCGCTTCATCTCCATGTCGGCCTCGAGCAGGATCCGGCCCGCGTCGGTGCCGGCGAACCCCTCGTCCATGATCCGCTCGGGCTCGTCGGGGTTGAGGTTGACCCACATCCGGTCCGGCGTCAGCGCCAGCCAGGTGAAGAACGCGTCCGACGCGAGCTGGATCGCCCGCTCCCCACCGAAGCCGGGGTTCGCGTCCTCGTCCGGCACGTAGTCGGCGCGGAACGAGTAGTCGATGCCCTTGCCCTTGACGGCGTTACCGACGTAGTTGAGCTCCAGGGTCGAGAAGTCGACGCCACCCGGACGTCCGAACCCGCCGCGCGTGTTGGCCTGCTGGTACTGGCGCTGTAGGGCCCTGCCCTCCTCCGCCGTCCGTCCGGACCGGTAGGCGGCGTCGTCGACCGGGCCACCGGTGCCGACCCGCGTCGGGGACGGGTTGAACGAGGGGTTGTAGAGCGAGTACCGGTTGGGGGTGTACCGCGGCACGGCGCTGGAGCGGTGCTCGCGGATCGTCGCCCCGTTGGAGCGGCCCGTCTCGCGCTGGATCGCGGCGTTGAGGTCGCGGTACTGGCGCAGCGTGTTGCCGGACGTCTTCTCGCCCGTGATCAGCCGCAGGCTGTGGTCCCGGAAGTCCGGGGACCGCAGGACGTGCCGGTCGAGCCTGAGCTGGCCCGCGATGTGCTTGCCGTTCGACTTGAACTCCACCAGCTCCTTGGTCCGCGCGTTGTAGGCGTCGTAGATGCGGACGGCCTGCTTGCCGGTGCGCGAGTCGATGACGGGTCGGCCGTTGCGGTCGGTCACCTTGACCTCGACCTGGCACAGCCAGTGCGGGCCGACGAGCTGGAACTTGCGCACGACCCGGGACTCGAACCCGTTGCCCTTGAGCCGGTTGAACTCGTTGCCGATGATGCGCAGGTCGAGGTAGCGACGGAAGTCGCGGATGGTGCCGGCGTTGTTGCGAGCGAGGTTCTGGCCGTAGCGCGCATAGATCTCCAGCACCCGGAAACGCAGGTTCCCCGTCCGCGCGTACTCCTTCTTCCACTTCGCGATGTCTGCCGTGGTGTTGCCCGCCTCCCGGCGCTGGTCCGCGGTCGGGGCGGCGAGGCCGTCGAACGCACGGCTGGGCGAGTCGACGAAGTAGCTGCCCCAGTCCGACTCGGGGTTGACGCTGAACTGCTGGTTCTTGCCGGGGATCCCCGATCCCGCGACGGGCGCCTCGAACCGGCGCCCGAGGAGCGACTCGTCGCACCTTTTGCCGGTCAGCGCCGGGGCCGCGAAAGCCTCGTCCTGCAGGTGCGGCAGCCCTGCCACCAGCACGGACGTCGTGGCGATGAGGGCGATGACCGCCGCCAGCCGGCGTCGGGCCTGCCGGCGCCAGGGCAGCTCGGTCGGGCTCGCGACAGTCGCTTGCGTCGTCGTCATGGATCCCCCTGGGGGCGAGCGACAGGTACCGCGGCGCCCCGGCCCCCCGCCGGACGTCCGCCGACCAACACGGGCAATCATTGCCGCAAGCACCGCTCAGGAGAAGAGTTTTTGACCAAGTCGGGCCGGATCGAGGCTGTGGGCCGCACGCGACCGCCGCACGCTCGGCCTATGGTGACGCGCATGGGCGACCAGCCGCAGCCGGAACCGGGACCCTCCGCCGCGCAGCTCCGACGCTGGCTCGAGGACCGGAGCCGTGCGTTCGACGCCTGGGCGCGCGAGACCGGCATGAGAGGCCCGTGGGACTTCACGCCGGAGTCGTTGGACGCCCTCGAAGAGCTCGTGCGATCCCGGTACGGCACGGAGCCCGAGCTGCTCGCCGACCGCGCGGGCGACTTCCTCCAGGGCGCGATCTGGTACGTCGGCGAGACGGCCTGCCGCCGTGACGGGATGGTCTGGCACTACTGGCCCTTCGACCCCGACGGAAGCACGCCCGCCCTGTTCGGCATGGATGAGCCCGGCATCATCGACACACCGTCGGTCGGACGGCCCGGCGCCCGCGAAGGGCAGGGGACGGACCCGTGGGGTCTGCTGCGGACGCTCTACTGGGAGGTCGACGACATCGACCGGCCGGTGGAGACGCACCTGCGCGACATCGTCCGCTGAGCTCTCCGGCCGGCGCCTCGAGCCGAGGTGCAGGCCGGTGGCGTGCTCAGCTCGGGCGCGCGGTCGCCTGCCTCAGCAGCAGCAGGAGCCCGAACGCCGCGGAGCTGGCCCCGACCACGCCCAGTGCCCCGGCCGCGTAGGCGGTGATGTCAGGGGAGATCGGTGCGGCCCACTCCTCCCCCGCGAGGCCCGCCATCGTCGCGACGGCCGCAATCCCGGCGGCGGCACCGCCCAGCAGCATCAGCCCGGCGACGACGGACGAGCCCGGCGTCGCCAGCGTGTCCCGGGCCGACGACGGGGCGTCCGCAGCCGTGGGCGGGGTGAACGCGCACACGGCCGCACCCCACGCGAGCACCACGAGGACGGCGGCGACGACGTCGGACGGCCGGTGCCACTGCCCCACGAGCGTCGACACACCCGTGGCCGCGGTGTACGCGGCGCCCAGGACGGCGACAGCGGGCCGCCAGGCGCGTGGCGCGGCCAGGAGGAGGGCCGCCGCGACCGACGCCGCAGCGGTCGTGTGCCCGCTCGGCAGCGCGTTGGAACCCGTCCAGCCGGGCAGGAGGTCGGGGCGGTCGAACAGCGCGTGCTTGGCGACCTGGGTGGTCAGGTTGGCGCCCACCACGAGCACCGCGACCTGCACCGCGAGGCCCCACCGCCGCCGGAGGACGGCAACCAGGATGGCCGCGCCGATACCGGCGACGATGAACGCGACCGAGACGACGTCGAGCACCGGCTCGGCGATCCGCCAGAGCCGGCCCTGACCGTGCAACGCACCGTTGAACGCCAGCTCCTCGACCCGCTGGCCGTCGGTGGTCGCGACGAAAACCCGCCACATCACCCAGACGCCGATCGCGGCGAGCGCCGCGACGACGGCCGCGGTCGTCCGGGCGAGGCGCGACCGTCGCGTGGCGCCCGCCGGCTGTCGGGTCCCGGGCCGCGGCGCCGGCGTCGGTCGGGTGTCGGCAAGCATGGGGAAAACCTACCGACGATCCGTCCCCCACGTGTGACGTGCGCGTGAGCGACGTGTGGACCGTCGTGCCGAGGGTGCGCCCGCGGCCCGGTTCGAGGCCGAGAAGTGGGCCGCGAGCGCACCCGGCGTGATCAGGGAGCGTCCCACCCGAGGGTGAACGAGCCCGAACCGCTGTACGCGGTCACACGCCACCGGTACGTGCCCGACGTCCCGGTGTAGGACACCGTCTCGTCAGCGCTGGCGGTGATGCCCTGAGCCACCGTGCGCCAGGTGCCGCTGCTCTGCTTCTGCAGGTAGAGGTCGAAGTCGGTCCCGGACGGCCCGTCGAGGCAGCCGCGGAACGTCCCCGAGGCGGCCGTGAACGAGCTGGTGTTGGCGGACTGGCCGCTGCTGAGCGAGCTCGAGGCGGTGCTCTCGTAGCCCGTGCACGCTCCCGTGGGCGGAGGCGTCGTGCTGCCACCGCCGGTCCGCAGGCTCACGCCATAGGCCGACAGCGCCTCGTTGACCGGCTGGAAGTACGTCGTCCCACCGGAGCTGCAGTTGCCCGAGCCGCCGGACGTCATGCCCTGCGCCTGGTTCCCCGCGAGCAGCGAGCCGCCCGAGTCGCCCGGCTCGGCGCACACCGTCGTGCGGATGAGCCCGCTCACCGATCCCTGCGAGTAGTTCACGGTGGCGTTGAAGGCCTGGATCGTGCCGCAGCGCCAGCCGGTGGTCGAACCCGACCGGCACACCGACGCTCCCACCGCGGCCGGCGTGGAGCCCGCCACGTTGACCCGCGAGCCCGAGTAGTTGTTCACGGCGCCGATGAGGGTGTTGCCGGACGCCACGCGGACGTAGGCGTAGTCGTTGCCCGGGAAGCTCGAGCCCACGAAGGTGCCCGAGGGCCCCGCGGTGGTCGAGCCCGTGGTGCCACAGTGCCCGGCCGTCACGAAGCCGTCGCCGACCGTGAAGCCGACGGAGCACCGCGACGTCCCGTTGATCGTGTAGGCGTTGCCCCCCACGACGTCGATGTACGTGCGCGGCGTGGCCTCGGTGACGTAGGTGACGGCGTCGGCCGGCACGCCGGCCTCGGCGACGGCGTCCTTGACCGCCGCACGCGCCCCCTTCGCGACACCGACGACGATGCGGTTCTCGGCCGGGTCGACGTACCACGACGGTGCGCGGTTCTTGTCGAAGCCCGCTGCCGCGCCGTCGAGCAGCGTGTTGTCCAGAGCGGCCTTCCACGAGTCCAGCTCGTCCGCCGAGTGCTCGGCCGTGACGACGGTCGCGCCCAGCGCCTTCGCTGCGCGCTTGTCCGCCGTGTCGGTCACGGCGACGTAGACGACGTCGCGCACCGGGTCGACCCAGGAACCGGCGAACGAGTCGAGAGTCTTGGAGGCCGCGGCGGTCGTGTCGGCCGCCTCGGCCTGGAAGTCGAGCCGTTCGACGGCTCGGTCGAGCGGCAGGCCCAGGTCGCGCTCCATTGCGCGCAGCAGGCCCGCGGCGTACTTGCCGGCTCCGTCGACGTCGTCGTCGGCGGGTGCAGGGCTAGGTGAAGCCTGAGCAACGCCGAGGGACCCGGCGAGCATGACGGTCGCTGTGCTCGCCAGGACCAGACCCCTGATCGATGTGCGTCTCATCTCCAGTGTCCTTCCGTAGTTTCACCCGGGTGAAAACCTCACCCAGATTCGGACACCGTAAATGTGATCTAGGCAACAAGTACATACCTGTGACCCAGGAAAGTTTTTGCCGGGACGTGGAAACTTCTCGGGGATCAGGCAGGTGACGTTCCGGAAGGATGCAGGAAACCGTCTCGGACCAGGCCACGGACGGCAGGGAGCAGCTCTGCGGCGAGGTCGGCGGCGGGAACCTCGAAGAGCGCGGCGATCGCGCCGACGAGCTGCCCGACCGCGAGCTCGCCGTCGCACGCACCGACGAGCGCGGCGAGACCGGTCGACGCGTGGACGCCCCGCCCGAGCCCGTCGCCCTGGCGGAGCACGACGACGTTCGGGTCCGCCGCACCCGGGGTCAGGTAGCGCTCCTCGGTGACGTCGTCGGCCACGACCAGGTGCGCGGCCGCGAGCGCCGCGTCGTCGCGCGCCGCGAGCCAGTCGTGCGCGGCGAGCGACATGGCGAGATGTCCGCCGAGCGGCTGCCGTACCGACCCGGTGTGCTCCTCGAGCCTGCGCAGCCGGTCGCGCGGAGCGTCGGACCGCGGGCGGCGCAAGGTCACGATGCCGAAGCCGACGGCCTCGACGTCACGCCCGGCGAAGTCGTCGAGCCACGCGCCGTACGCGCCGGCCCAGGCGTCGGGCTCTCTCTCGGGCGTCGTGCCACCGTCACGGATCCACGTCTCCGCGTACTCGGCCGGGTCGAGCACCTCGCGCTGGATGACCCACCCGTCGAGGCCTGCGGCGTCGAGCCACGCGCCCACCCGTTCCGTCCAGGGCTCGCCGCGCCGGTGCTCCCAGTTCCCCAGCAGCTGGGCGACACCGCCGGGAGCGAGCACCTCGCCGACGCCGACGATCAGGTCGCGGACCAGGTCGTCGCCCGACCGGCCGCCGTCGCGGTACTCGTAGTCGCCGAGGGCGTCGGCCACCGTGCGGCCGGCCGTTCCCGCGTGCGGCGTGATGACGAAGGGCGGGTTGGACACCACGAGGTCGAAGCGCTCGCCCGCCACGGGCTCGAGCATCGAGCCTTCGCGCAGCTCGATCTGGTCGTGACCGTGGCCGTCGTCGAGGTCGAGGTTGAGCCGGGCGTTGAAGTCGGCGAACGCCAGCGCGCGCACGGAGATGTCGGTGCCCGTCACGTGGCGCGCGTGGCGGGCCGCGTGCAGCGCCTGGACGCCGCAGCCCGTCCCCAGGTCGAGCACCCGGTCGACAGCGCCGCGCACGGTGACCTGCGCCAGCGTCGTCGACGCACCACCCGTGCCGAGCACGTGGTCGGTCGGGAGCCGGCCGCCCCTGACCAGCTCCCCGAGGTCGCTCGCGAGCCACCACTCGAGAGGGCCGGCCGCGTCCACGGCGGCGTACGGCCGCAGGTCCACGACGGCGCGGACCGCGTCGTCGCGGCCGGCGCCCGCCGCGCGGACCAGCCCGAGCCGCTCGGCGCCGTCGGTCGCGAGGCCGGGCAGCGCCCGGTCGAGCGCCGCGCGCGGGACGTCGTCGCCCAGCAGGAACAGCGTGGCGAGCGTCGCCCGCGGCTCGACGTCGGCCGACCTCGCCGCGGCGAGCACGCGGCGCGCCGGGACCGCCTGCTCCCGGTGCAACGCCGCCGACGCGACGTCGCCGAGCAGCGCGTCCACGCCGTCGACCGTGTACCCCGACGCGAGAAGGTCGGACCGCAGCGCCGTCATCAGCCCGCGCGCTGCCGCGGGCTCGCGAGGCGGCGGCGGGCTGGTCAGCTCGTGCCGCACGTCGACGCGAGATAGGCGGTGACGTCCTGGGCCGCCTGCGTCGCGCGCGTGGTGTCGCCGGCACTGATGGCCTGCGTCATGGCCGAGGTGACCGCGTCGGCGTCGTCCGTGTCGACGGTCTCGAACGCCTCGACGACGTCACCGAGGTAGGCGGCCATGGTCGACCACGCAGCGTCGACGTCGCTCGGCGGCTCGACCGAGGTGACGGCCCGCTGGGCGTCACGGAAGCTCGCCACGAGCGACCGCGGGTGCTCAGGGCTCAGGTCGACCAGTGCCCGGTTCGTCGCGGCCCACGCCTCCTGCAGGTCGGCGCACGTCTTGGCCGCCTCGGCGACCTTGGCCTTGGCCGCGTCGTCGTCGGGCGAGCCGGACCGTGAGGGGGCATACGTACGCCCGTCGATCTTCGCCTCCGCGGGGATCGAGACCGCGGGAGCCGGTTCGGCCACGGGCTCGGACGACCCGGTGGAAGGGGCCCCGCACCCGGCCGCGGAGCCCACCGCGAGAGCCGTCAGCACGACGACCGAGGCAACGCGGCGATGGGGTCTGCGGGCGGGATACATGCCCCCATGGTGACCCAGCCCCGCGCCGCTCGGAAATCGAGCCGTCCTGCTCGCCGGGCGGCTCGCGGCGCTCAGAGGTCGCAGCCCGCCTTGAGATAGGTCGTGATGCGCTCCGCCGCTTCGGTCATCTCCGCGGTGTCCAGACGGCCCAGCGCGCTGACCACGGCACCCTCGATCTGGGAGTCGTCCTCCACGCTTTCCACCGCCTTGGCGACCTCGTCGACATACCCGACGACGGTGTTCCAGTCGGCGGCGATGGCGGGCGGGGGCTGGACGCCCGCGAGCGCCTCACGGGAACCGAGGAAGCCGCGGACGAGCGTCTCGGGCTTCTCGGCAGACATTCCCACCTGGGCGTTCGCCGACGTCGCCCACGCCACCTGGGTCACGGCGCACGCCTGCTGCGTGGCGGGCGGCACGGCGTCGTCCTCGACGTCCGGACCGCTCAGGAACCCGTAGCCCAGCCCGCTCGCGACACCGGCGAGCATCGCGACAGCCGCCGTCGCGACGAGCATCGGAGGCCGCCCCCAGACGCCGCGCACGGGGCGCGCCCTGCCGATGCGCCGCGCAGCTCCCCGCTTGACCGCGGCGACGCGCTCGGCGCCGCCTCGGACGTTCACGCTCACCGGCGTACGCCCCGCGCCCGCTCCGGCAGAGCGTGCGTGCGTGTGCGGCTGCGGGCTGCCGGCCGGGCCGCGCAGCGGTGCGCGCAGGACGTCGTCGATCCGCGGCACCTCGGTGGGAACCTCGCCGTCGGCGGACACGCCGGGCCACAGACCGGGTGAACTTGGCCCGGCCCCGGGGCCGACCGGGTCGGGAGCCGAGGGCGCCGATGCCCGCCGGGCGGGCTTGCGTGCGGAGGACCGCGGGCTGCCCGGCCCGGCCTCACGGCGCGACGGGAACAGGTCGTCCGCGGAGTCGCCCCCCGCCGTCCGCCCCGCGCCCCGGCGCGCCTTCGTGGCCTTCATGTCCGCGAAGGCTACCCCCGTCACGGTGGCCATGGTGTCCAGATCGTTGCCTGCCGCGGCTTGACCTTCGCGTGCGGAACCGCGAGATTTTGCGCGTGACACGAACCGCGGCCGGCATGTGGGTTGATTCTCAGAACGACCCGCGCGAGACCGGGGTCGACCCGGTCGGCGAGAAGGAAACCCTCTGGGAGTACCTCTGCCGTTACCGCATGACTCTGGTCATGAAGTGCGAGGGCCTCAGCCCCGAGCAGCTCGCTCGGCGCTCCGTCGCGCCGTCGACGCTCTCGTTGCTCGGCCTGGTCCGGCACCTGGCGAACGTCGAGCACCACTGGCTGCGTCGCGTGCTGCAGGGCACCAAAGACCGGGGGCCGTTCGAGCTGCCGGGCATGCCGGACATCGATTTCGACGGCGCTCTCGCCGACGCCACGTGCGTCGAGGAGGCCTGGGCCGCGTGGCACCAGGCGGTCGACGCGGCCGACCAGTGGATGGCCGGCGAGGACATGGACCGCGAGGTGCCCTACCAGGGCAGCACGGTCGAGGTGCGGGACGTCGTCATCCACATGATCGAGGAGTACGCGCGGCACATGGGCCACGCCGACCTGCTGCGCGAGTGCATCGACGGACGGCGGGGCCTCTGACCTCCCCCGGGTCCCAGGGGCCGGCGCTCGCCGTCCCCGAGAGGCTGCGGGAATGGCACCGCGGCTGGTTCGGCGACGCCGGGCTGGCGTGGGTCGACGCCCTCCCCGCGCTGGCGGCCGGGCTGCTGGAGCACTGGTCGCTCGCCCTCGACGGCCCGACGACGCACGGTGCGGTCGCCTGGATCCTGCCGGTCCGCCGCGCGGACGGCACGCCCGCCGTCCTCAAGCTCCAGCCGATCGACGACGAGACGGCCGGGGAACCCGCCGCGCTGCGCGCCTGGGCCGGCGCGGGTGCGGTGCGCCTGGTCGAGCACGACCCGCCGTCGGGCTCGATGCTGCTCGAGCGTCTGGACGCCGAGCGGTCGCTCCTCGGCGTCGCGGACGACCTCGCGGCACTGCAGGTCATCGCCGAGCTGCTCGCGCGGCTCTCGCGCACGCCCGCACCTTCGGGGCTTCGCCGCCTGGACGACGTCGCCGCCCGGCTGCTGGAGCGCGTGCCCGCCGCCGTGCGCCGCGCACCCGACGAGCTCGCGGAGCCGCTCACCCGGTGCGCCGCCGTCGTGCGCGAGGTGTCGAGCGAGCCGGCGGGCGACCGGCTGCTGCACTGGGACCTGCACTTCGGCAACGTGCTCGCGCCGCTGCCCGGAGCCGCGCGCGAGCCGTGGCTCGCGATCGACCCCAAGCCCTTGGCGGGCGACCCGGGGTTCGAGCTGCTGCCCGCGCTGCACAACCGGTGGGACGACGTCGTCGCCACGGGCGACGTCGAGCGTGCGGTGCGGCGGCGGTTCGACCTCCTGACCGACGTCGCCGGGCTCGACCGCGACCGGGCACGGGCGTGGACGGTCGCGCGCGTGCTCGAGAACCTGCTGTGGGAGGCCGAGACCGAGGCCGCCATCTGGTCCGCCGAGCCCGACCGGGCCGTGCTCCGGGCGCTGCTCGGCTGACGCGTCGCCGCAGGTCGGGATTCCATCCTTGGCAGCGCCTTGGGCGCCCCGTACAACGGTGTCATGCTCGAGGCTCCGGTGGTCGTGGTGGGTGGCGGGATCGCGGGCCTCGGTGCCGCCCTCGCCCTGAGCCGCGTGGACGTGCCGGTGCTCGTCCTCGAGCGCGCCGCCGCACCCGAGACGGCCGGGCTCGCGGTCAACGTGCCCACGAACGGCATCCGGGCGCTGGCGCGGCTCGGTCTGGGCGACGCCGTCGCGACGCTCGGGTCGCCCGTGCGGCGTCGGGAGTACCGCAACGCGCGGGGCCGCACGGTCTTCGCGGTCGACGAGGAGAGCTTCTGGACAGCCGACGGCGGGCTGGGCTCGCGCTGCCTGCGGCGCAGCGACCTCCTCGCTGCGCTCGGTGACGCGGTCGGCGACGCTCTGGAACAAGGCGCCGTCCGCCGCGGTGTCGAGGTGGTCGGCGTCCGGCTGCCGCCGTCGGGACCGGCCGAGGTCGAGCTCGCGGGCGGGGCCGCGGAACCCGCGCGGCTCGTGGTCGGGGCCGACGGCGTGCACTCGGTCGTGCGCCGGACGACGGCGGGTCCGGCGACGAGCCGTGCCGTGCTGTCGAGCTCGTGCTGGCGGTTCATGATGCCCAACCCGGGTGTCGACGACTACACGGTCTGGGCGGGCCGCAGGGGGACGTTCCTCATGATCCCCGTCGACGACGAGATCTACTGCTTCGTCTCCGCGGTCGGCGGACGCGACGTGGGGACGGACCCGTCCTGGGTCGCCGAGACCTTCGCCCGCTTCGCCGGCCCGGTCCCGGAGGCCGCCGCGTGGGCCGCCGCACATCCCGAGGCGACGCGCCGTTCGCCCGTCGAGGAGGTTCGCGGCGTGCCGTGGTCGACCGGGCGCGCCGTCCTCGTGGGCGACGCGGCGCACGCGACGGCGCCCGTCTGGGCCCAGGGCGCGGCGTCGGCGCTCGAGGACGCGGAGGTGCTCGCGGAGCTCGTCGCGACGCTCGACGAGCCACGCGCCGTCGGCCCGGCGTTCGAAGCCCGGCGGCGGGCGCGCGTCGAGCACGTCCAGCGCATGTCCGACCGGCTCTCGCGGGCCGCGAGCCTGCCGCGCTGGATCGCCGAGCCCGTCATGCCGTTCGCCGGGCCGCGGATGTACCGCGAGACCTTCGAGCCGCTGCGGGCCGCCCCGTGACCGCCCCTCCCGCCCGGCACCGCGACGCGCGTCTCTGTACGTCGTCGAAGGAGGCCGGGAAGACGACGTTCACGGTCGCAGGTCCCGGCGGTCCAGGCGGACGATGGCGGACGACGGCCGACGCGGCCTATTCAGCTTGTCCCGCGACGGGAGCGGCGGTTGCATGCCCAGCATGAGCGAGCAGACGACGCGGAGATTCCCCGACATGTGGGCCGAGCCGGAGGACGACCCGCGCGAGCAGTGGTCCACCCCGGTGGGAGAGCTCGAGACCCACTGGTCCTACCTGCGCATCTATCGGACGACGCTGGTCATGAAGTGCGAGGACCTCGACGCCGAACAGCTCGCACGGCGGTCCGTCCCGCCCTCGTCGCTCTCGTTGCTGGGGCTGGTCCGGCACCTGGCCAAGGTCGAGCACCACTGGTTCCGCCGGGTGCTCCAGGGGCACGCCGACGAGCCGCGGCTCTACGTCATGCCGTCCGCGCCGGACCATGACTTCGACGGCGCCGTCGGCGACCCGGCGGTGGTCGAGGAGGCATGGGCGACGTGGCGCCGGCAGGTCGACGCCGCCGACGCGTGGCTCGCGACGCAGACGGACGCCGACATGGGGCGCACCGTCGACCGGGACGGCGAAGCGCTCCCGGTTCGCGACGTCCTGGAGCACATGGTCGAGGAGTACGCCCGGCACCTGGGCCACGCCGACCTGCTGCGGGAGTGCATCGACGGCCGCACGGGCCAGTGACGCACGGCGGCCCGGCCCGTCGAGCCAGTCCCGGAGGCGGGCCCGACGGGACCGGGCCGTCGTCGTCAGGTCAGGCGCTCGCGCCGACCTCCTCGTACGACGCCTCCTGCTCGCGGTCCACGCGGGCGGCGCGCAGCCTCGACAGGATGACCGCTCCGAACGCGACGAGCGCGGCCACGGTCGCGATCGCGATGCGCAGCACGTGGTTGGCGTCTGCCGGCACGCTCATCATGACGACCGCCGGAGCGATGAGCACCGACACCAGGTTCATCACCTTGATGAGCGGGTTGATCGCCGGGCCCGCGGTGTCCTTGAACGGGTCGCCCACGGTGTCGCCGATGATGGTCGCGTCGTGCGCCTCGGAACCCTTGCCGCCGTAGGCGCCGTCCTCCACGATCTTCTTGGCGTTGTCCCAGGCACCGCCCGAGTTGGCCAGGAAGATCGCCATGAGCACGCCCGCGCCGATCGCGCCGGCGAGGAAGCCCGCGAGCGGGCCCACGCCCAGGCCGAAGCCGACCGCGATGGGCGCGAACGCCGCGAGCAGGCCCGGCGTCGCGAGCTCTCGCAGCGAGTCGCGCGTGCAGATGTCGACGACCTTGCCGTACTCGGGCCGCTCCTCGTAGGTCATGATGCCCGGGTGCTCGCGGAACTGGCGGCGCACCTCGAACACGATGGCGCCCGCGGCGCGCGTCACGGCGTCGATCGCCAGGCCCGAGAACAGGAAGACCGTCGCGGCACCGAGGATGACGCCGACGAGCGTGACCGGCGAGATGATCTCGAAGCTCAGCATCGAGGTCACCAGCCCGCCGCCGACCTCGCCGACGTCGGCGAGGGCGTGCGAGACGGCGTCGGCGTACGACCCGAACAGCGCGGTCGCGGCGAGCACCGCCGTCGCGATCGCGATGCCCTTGGTGATGGCCTTGGTGGTGTTGCCGACGGCGTCGAGATCGGTGAGGATCTGCGCGCCCCGCTCGTCGACGTCGCCCGACATCTCGGCGATGCCCTGTGCGTTGTCGCTGACCGGGCCGAACGTGTCCATGGCGACGATGACGCCCACCGTGGTGAGCAGGCCGCAGCCCGCGAGGGCCACGAGGAACAGCGAGAGCCAGACCGAGCCGCCGGCCAGCAGGAACACGCCGCAGATCGCGGCCGCGATGATGCCCGCGGTGTAGACGGCCGACTCGAAGCCGACGCCGATGCCGGACAGCACGACCGTCGCCGCGCCCGTGCGCGACGTCGCGGCCACGTGGAGCGTGGGCTTCGACGTCGTGCCCGTGAAGTAGCCGGTGATCCACAGGATGACGCCCGCGAGCACGACGCCGATCAGGACGGCGAGCGAGGCCACGACCCGCGGGTCGGAGCTCACGTCGCCCAGGTCGGCCGTACCGCCGAGGTCGGCGAACGACGAGGGCAGGTAGGCGAACGCGGCGACCCCGGCGAGCAGGGCACCGACCACGGCCGAGATGTAGAAGCCGCGGTTGATCGCGGCGAGCCCGTTCTCGTTGCCGCGCACCCGGGTGACGATGACGCCCAGGAGGGCGACGAACGCACCTACGGCGGTGACGATGAGCGGGAACACGAGTCCGTGCTCGCCCATGGTGGCCCGGCCGAGGATGAGGGCCGCGACGAGCGTCACGGCGTAGGACTCGAACAGGTCGGCCGCCATGCCGGCGCAGTCGCCCACGTTGTCGCCGACGTTGTCGGCGATCGTGGCGGCGTTGCGCGGGTCGTCCTCGGGGATGTGCTTCTCGACCTTGCCCACGAGGTCGGCACCGACGTCGGCCGCCTTGGTGAAGATGCCGCCGCCGACTCGCATGAACATCGCGAGGAGCGCGGCACCGAAGCCGAAGCCCTCGAGCACCGCGGGCGCGTCGGCCCGGTAGATCAGGACGACGAGCGCGGCGCCCAGGAGACCGAGCCCCACGACGCACATGCCGACGACGCCGCCCGTGCGGAACGCGATGCGCGCTCCCTCCGCCCGGCCGTTCTCGCGCATGGCCGCTGCCGCGACGCGCACGTTGGCGCGCACCGCGAGCCACATGCCGAGGTAGCCGATCGCGGCGCTGAAGCCCGCGCCCACCAGGAACGCGATCGAGCGTCCGATGCGGATACCGCCGTCCCCGGGGAGCAGGAACAGCAGGGCGAACACGACGACGGCGAACAGGGCGAGCGTGCGGAACTGCCGGTTCAGGTAGGCGGATGCGCCTTCCTGCACGGCCTTGGCGATCTCCCGCATGCTCGCGGTGCCCTCTGGCGCGGCGAGCACCTGCCTGCGAAGCGCCGCGGCACACACCAGTGCGGCCAGCGCCACGACCCCGATGACCGCAACGATCGCGATGCTGGTGGAACCGAGTGTGAGCATTCGTCCTCCTCGACGAGCTGCCATTGCCCCGCAGTCCGGGGACGACCTTGAGGTCCCGTCGGCGCCATTGACGACGGGATGCGGAGGACTCTATCAACATGTGACGGGCGTCACGAGAATCGCTTCCAACGGGCACCCAACCCTTGCGTGACCTCGTGCGTCATGGTGGGTGACGGAGGGAGGGACGCATGGTGGCGGTATGGGAGACCGAGCTGGGCCGGCTCGCGGAGCACCGCGGTCGCGCACTGGTCGGCTACGCGTACGTGCTCTGCGGCAACCAGCGCGAGGCCGAGGATCTGGTCCAGGACGCACTGGTCAAGGTGTTCTCACGGCTGCGCGGAATGAGCGGCTCGGAGGCCGCACGCTCGGGGGTGCATCCGCTCGACGGCGGAGCCGTCACCGCGGAGTCGTACGTCCGCAAGACGATCCTCACGCTCTACCTGGACGGCTACCGGCGACGGCGACGCTGGTCGGACGTGCGGCACCTCGTGGCCACCGACGACCATGCGCGCGGGCCAGAGTCCGGCGCGACGGCGCGCGCCGACGTCGCCGCCGCGCTCGGCACCCTGCCCCCGCGCGAACGCGCGTGCGTCGTCCTGCGCTACTTCGACGACCTCACCGTGCCCCAGATCGCCGAGACCCTCGGCCTGGCCCAGGGCACCGTCAAGCGCTACCTCGCCGACGCCACCAGCACGCTCCGCGCGCTGCTCCACACATCCAGCGCCGCGACCACGGACAGGAGGGCCGGCTGATGAACACCCACCGCTCCCGCGACGAGTGGGCCGACGCCCAGCTCGGCGAGACGATGCACCGCACGCTCGGCACCATGGCCGCTCAGGCCGCACGCGACTCGACGCTCCACGGCGCGATGGGCTCCGTACGCTCTCGTGTGCGCCGGCGGCGCGCGGCGAAGCAGCTCGGCATCGGCGCGACGACCCTGGCGGTCACGGCCGCGCTCGTCGTCGGCGGCGCTGCGCTCCTGCCCGAGCAGTCCCCGCCGCCGGGACCGGCCGCATCTCCCAGCCAGACGCCGGACCCCACGCAGGCGGCCCCGGACGCGAGCGCGGACCCGACCACCCGGCCGGTCCTGCCGACCGAGCGCCCGCGTGGCGACTGCTCCGCGGCCGCGACGCGCACCGACATGCTCCCCGCCTTCTCCGAGCTGTCCGCGCCCGCGGCCGACACCGCGACGACGCTGCTCGCGGCCGCCGTCGACTGCGACGACAAGGCCCTCGTGGCGCTGAGCACGCAGGACGGCTCCTCGACGAGCTTCGGCGACCGGACCCCCGAGGAGTTCTGGACGCTGCCCGGCGCGGAGGAGCACGAGGACGTGTACGCGATCCTCGCCCGCATCCTCACGCGGCTCGAGCCGGCCGAGCTGCCCGCGTCGCAGGGGATGCCCGCCATGTACGTGTGGCCGCGGCTGCAGGCCGGCGAGGACTCGGCCGCCGCGTGGCAGGAGGCCGTCGACGCCGGTCTGGTGACGCCCCAGGAGGCCGACCAGATGCGCGCCGGGGGCGGGTATCTGGGCTGGCGGCTCGCCATTACCGAGGACGGCACGTGGCAGTACTTCATCGCGGGCGACTGACCAGCCGCCCGCCAGCCCGCGGCGCTGCACCCGTGCCGCGATGAGTTCGGTGCGCCGCACGAGTCACGACTTCGTGGGCGGACCTCGCCCTGCGAACTGACCGGGCGGCGCGGGCCGCCGGCGTCACGAAGGACCGGTGGGCACGATGGCGGCAACGCTGATGGTCGACTTCATCACCTCGCTCGACGGCTACGGCGCCGCCGAGGGCTGGCCCGGATGGTGGGGGCTGGAGAGCGACGAGTACCTGGGCTGGCTGGGCGAGCAGCCCGAGCGCACGGTCCTGATGGGCGCGACGACCTACCGGCTCATGTCGGGCATGGCCGCGAGCGGCGAGGAGGGCGTCGAGACGCTCGACGACGTACCGAAGGTCGTCTTCTCCTCGACCCTCACGGAGCCGCTCGAGTGGGCCAGCACGCGGCTCGTGAGCGGTGACGCCGTCGAGGCCGTCCGGAGGATGAAGGCGGACAGCCCGGTCGACCTGAGCACGCTGGGAAGCGTGTCGCTGTGCCGTTCGCTGCTGTCGGCCGGGCTCGTGGACCGCTTCCGGGTCGTCGTCTTCCCCGTGGTCACGGGCGCGACGGGCCAGGACCGGATCTACGACGGGTACCCCGACGTGCGGCTGGACCTGGTGGAGAGCCGCACGTTCGAGGGCGGGCTGCAGCTGCTGGAGTACGTCCCGACCGTGCTCGACGGGCCTCCGGGACGCGGCGCCGCGGCACGCTGAGCGGTGCCGCGCCCGAGCTCTCGGCCGGGATCAGTCGGCGAGCCGGAACGCCAGCTCGGTCTCCCACCGGGACAGGTCGGGCTCCTCCTCGGGGTCGGTGAAGTAGTTCTCGAGGCGGCCCCGCCAGGCGTGACCCTCGGGCGTCTCCCACGCGTCCCAGGCGAGCCCCTCGCCCTCGGCCCACGTGAGCAGGTCGGCGGTGGCCTGGTACAGCTCGTCGGGCCGGCAGCGGTGGACGACGACGGCGTAGCGACCCGCGGGGATCGTGCCTAGCGCGACCTCGCCGCCGTCGGTCGCCAGCTGCGTGTCCGCGGGGACGGGGAACCCGGCCTCGACGAGGCTCTGGCCCGCCATGTCGAGCACGTGGTAGCGGAAGAACGGCGGCCCGGCCGGGGCCGCGCCCTGTTCCGCGAGCCAGCCCTCGACGCCGGGGATGCTGTCGGCGACCTCCGCGATCTGGTCCATGGTCACGCTGCGGGTGATGCCGACGGTACGGATCTCGTCGCGGATCTCGATGTGCGGGGGGATGAGGATGCTCATGGACCGGTAGACGGCCGGTGCCCGGCGGAGTCATCGGTGCGCTGCCCGGCGGCACGCGGCCCCGTGGGGAGAGTCCTGGGGACAGCCGTTGGGGCGGTCGCGTGCGCGTGCGAAGATCGCTGCCATGCCCAGCACTCGCCCTGCCAGCACCGTGCCCGACGCCGCCCGCGCCCACGCGGAGGACCTGGGCGCCTTCGTGACGGCGTCGCCGTCGTCCTACCACGCGGCCGCCGAGGTGGCCCGGCGCGCCGAGGCGGCCGGGTTCACGCGGCTGGACGAGACGCAGGCCTGGGACCTGGTGCCCGGCGGCCGTTACGTCGTCGTGCGCGACGGGTCGGCGATCGCGTTCGCGGTCCCGCAGTCCGCAGGCCCGACGACGCCGTTCACCATCCTGGGCACCCACACGGACTCCCCCGGCTTCAAGCTCAAGCCGCGCCCGACGACGGGCCACGCCGGCTGGTGGCAGGCGGGCGTCGAGGTGTACGGCGGGCCGCTGCTGAACTCGTGGCTCGACCGCGAGCTCGAGCTGGCCGGGCGGCTGGTCACGAGCGACGGCCGGGAACACCTCGTACGGACCGGGCCGATGCTCCGCATCCCGCAGCTCGCGATCCACCTCGACCGGTCCGCCAACGACGGGCTGACGCTCGACAAGCAGCGGCACACGCAGCCCGTGTGGGGCCTGGGCGAGGTGGCCGAGGCCGACGTGCTCGCGGCTCTCGCGGCGGACGCCGGGGTGCAGGGGGACGACGTGCTCGGGTACGACGTGGTGGTCGCCGACACGCAGGCGCCGCGTGCCTTCGGCGCGGACGGCGCACTGTGGGCGTCGGGCCGTCTGGACAACCTGCTCTCGACGCACGCTGCCCTCACGGCGCTGCTCGGCGCGGCGGGCGACGGCCTCGAAACCATCGCGGCCGTGGCCGCGTTCGACCACGAGGAGATCGGGTCCGAGTCCCGGTCGGGCGCGGCCGGGCCGTTCCTGGCCGACGTCCTGGGCCGCGCCTCGCGCGCCCTCGGCGCGGACGACGAGGAGCGCCAGCGGGCGTTCGCCGCGTCGCTGTGCGTGTCGTCCGACGTCGGGCACGCCGTGCACCCGAACTACCCCGAGCGGCACGACCCGGCCAACCACCCGGTCGCGGGCGGGGGGCCGATACTCAAGATCAACGCCAACCAGCGCTACGCGACCGACGCGCACGGCGCGGCACGGTGGCAGGCGGCGTGTGCGTCGGCGGGCGTGCCGAGCCAGGAGTTCGTGTCGAACAACGCGGTCCCGTGCGGGTCGACCATCGGGCCGATGACCGCGACGCGCCTCGGGATCCGCGTCGTCGACGTCGGTGTCCCGATCCTGTCGATGCACTCGGCGCGCGAGCTCACCGCCGTCGTCGACCCGTGGTACCTGTCGCGCGCGATGGGCGCGGTCCTGACGAGCTGAGCACGAACCGGGGGCCGCGGCAGCGTCCGGTCAGCGCAGGCCGAGCTTGCGCGTGCAGGCGGGCCACTGACCCCAGCCGGCCCGGTCCTGGAGGATCTGCGCGCGCTTGGTCTGCTCGGCGGCCGAGTTCCGGTGCGGCAGGCCGGAGCCGCCCACCGAGCGCCACGTGCCCGACGTGAACTGGTAGAGCCCGTAGTAGCCGTTCCCCGAGTTGATGCGGTAGTTGCCGCCGGACTCGCACTGGCCGAGGGCGCCCCAGACGTTGCGCACGACGAGGTTGCCGCCAGGCAGCCAGCCGGAGCGGCCGTTGGGCAGCCTGACCTTGACCTTGTCGGGGCCCGCCGTGCTGGTGCGGGCGAGACGCGTGACCCGGGTGCCCAGGTGGACCTGTGCCACGACCCGCGACGACGCCCACGGGTCCTGGCGCACGGCGACCTTGCGCTTGGTGAACCGGACGCCGGAGAGGTCCGCGAGCGGCGTGCCGGTCGTGGCCGAACGGCTGATCCAGCCGACCTTGCCGTTGGGAAGGCGCACGTGGAACCGGTTCGGGGTGCGGTCGACGACCCGGAGCCGGGTCCCGTCGTCAGGCCGTGCGACGACGCGGGACGCGAACGACCGGGTGGCGGTCACCCGGGCGCGGTCGTTCTTGACCCATCGGGGTGCGTAGGAGGCCGCCGTCCTGACGGTCTCGACGGCCGCCGTGGTCGACGCCGAGGTGGCGGACGACGCGGACGGCGCGAGCGCTGTGGTGGGGACGAGGAGGGCGGCAGCTGTCGCGACGACAGCGAAGGTGCCCTTGGTGCCGGAAAAACGCATTGCACCAGGAAACGATGATCACGAACAGATAACAGACCGGAAAACGTCATCCTCAGTCTTCTTCACATTGTCGCCATCAATGGCATGCAGAATCCTGCTCACCAACCTCTCGATTCACGATATGCCCGATAGCTCTGTTAACCGCACTCCATTTGCATATGGGCCGGTATCGCACCGCCGCGGCGCTCTTTGCCAGCGCTCGCAGTGCGACACTGGCACCCGTGCCCGACCCCCACGACCCGCACCCGCTGCTCGACGTCCTGACCGCGCGGGGCGCCCGGGCGGACCGCGTCACGCACGTGCGGACGTTCCCGGCCCGCGCCGGCGTGACGGCGGACTGGCCGCAGTGGGCGGACCAGGACCTGGTCGCCGGGTACCGCGCGCTCGGCGTCGAGAAGCCGTGGCTGCACCAGGCCCGGGCTGCCGAGGCGCTGTGGCAGGGGCAGCACGTCGCCCTGGCGACGTCGACCGGCTCGGGGAAGTCGGCGGCCTTCTGGCTCCCCGCGCTCACCGCGGTCCGCAGCCCCGGCGACTCGGCCGATCTCGGTGCGGCTCGACGCCCGCGCGCCCTCTACCTCTCGCCGACCAAGGCCCTCGCCGCCGACCAGCTGGCCGGGCTCGACCGCCTCCTGGCCGCGTCGGGCACCCGCGACGTGCGGGTGTCGACCTGCGACGGCGACACCCCGACCGACGAACGTCGCTGGGTGCAGGAGCACGCCGACGTCGTGCTGACGAACCCTGACTTCCTCCACTTCTCGCTGCTGCCGAACCACAGGCGCTGGACGCGGCTCCTGCGCGGGCTGCGGTACGTCGTGATCGACGAAGGGCATGCGTACCGGGGAGTGTTCGGCGCCCACGTCTCGTTGCTCATGCGACGCCTGAGCCGGCTCGCCGCCCACTACGGGAGCGACGGCCTCACGTTCGTCGTGGCGAGCGGCACGACGGCCGAGCCCGCGACGACGGCCGCGCGGCTGGTCGGCGTGACGCCCGACGACGTCGTCACGGTCACCGAGGACTCCTCGCCCGCGGGGCGCCGGACGTTCGCGCTGTGGCAGCCGCCCGAGATCACGTCCTTCGGGTTCGAGCGCTCGGGCGCTACGGAGCCCGGGACGGAGCCGTCGCACGACGACGACCCCTGGGCGCTGCCGGACCCGCTGGACGCGACGCACACCGAGGCGGAGACGCAGGCGGTCGTCACGCCCGAGGCCGCCGCGGAGCACCCGCGCCGCTCGGCCACCGCCGAGGTCGCCGACCTGCTCGCCGACCTTGCGGCCCACGGTGCCCGCACGCTCGCGTTCACGCGCTCGCGGCGCGGGGCCGAGTCGGTCGCACAGCAGGCGCGCGACCACCTGCGCCCGGTGTCGACCGAGCTGGCGGGCAGGGTCGCGGCCTATCGCGGCGGCTACCTGCCCGAGGAGCGGCGCGAGCTCGAGCAGGCCGTCCGCACCGGCGAGATCCTCGGCCTCGCCACCACGAACGCGCTCGAGCTGGGCGTCGACATCTCCGGGCTCGACGCCGTCCTCATCGCGGGCTGGCCGGGGACGCGCATGTCGATGTGGCAGCAGGCAGGCCGGGCCGGCCGCGCCGGTGCCGACGGTCTCGTCGCGTTCGTCGCGCGCGAGGACCCGCTCGACACCTTCCTCGTGACGCATCCCGAGGCCGTGTTCGACGCCCCGCTCGAGGCGACCGTCTTCGACCCCGCCAACCCCTACGTGCTCGCCCCGCAGCTGTGCGCGGCCGCGCAGGAGGTGCCCCTTCGCACCGAGGACCTCGCCGCGTTCGGCGATCCTGACGCAGTGCGCGAGATCCTCGACGTGCTCGTCGCCCGGGGCGCGCTGCGACGGCGGCCGTCGGGCTGGTACTGGACGCACGCGCAGCCGGCGTCCGCCATGGCCGACCTGCGCGGATCGGGCGGGCAGCCGGTCCGCGTGGTCGAGGCCGCCACGGGCCGGCTGCTCGGGACGGTCGACGCCGGCGCGGCGGACGGCCAGGTGCACGACGGCGCGGTCTACGTCCACCAGGGGGTGACCTACGTCGTCGACCACCTGGACCTGGAGGACCGTGCCGCGCTCGTCGTCCGCCGGGACGTCGACCACACGACGTGGTCGCGTGAGCTCATGGAGATCACGATCGAGGATCCCGACGGCGCCCCGGAGGGCTCGCGGCCCGTCGTCGAGCGGCCCTGGGGACCCGTGACCTGGGGCCTGGGACCGGTCGAGGTGACGAGCCAGGTCGTGAGCTTCGAGCGCCGCCGGATCCCGGACCTGCAGGTGCTCGGCACCGAGGCCCTCGACCTGCCCCGGCGGACCCTGTCGACGACGGCGGTGTGGTGGAGCGTGCCCGACTTCGTGCTGCGCGCGGCGGGCGTGGCTCCCGAGGACACCCCGGGCGCCCTCCACGCGGCCGAGCACGCGTCGATCGGCCTGCTCCCCCTGCTCGCCACGTGCGACCGCTGGGACCTCGGTGGCGTGTCGACCGAGGTGCACGTCGACACCGGGCAGGCCACCGTCTTCGTCTACGACGCCTACCCGGGCGGTGCGGGGTTCGCCGAGCGCGGCTTCGAGCTCGGCGCTGCCTGGCTGCGCGCGACGCGTGACGCCATCGCCGCCTGCCCGTGCGCCGACGGCTGCCCGGCGTGCGTGCAGTCACCGAAGTGCGGCAACTACAACAACCCGCTCGACAAAGCGGCGGCCGTGACCTTGTTGGATGCCGTCGTCTCGCACGCTCCGCAAGAACCTACGATCGACGGGTGACCACCGAGACCGACCTTGCCGACCGCCGTCGTACCCGGGAGGAGACGCGGGTCGACCCCGCGAACGCCCGTTCGTGGCTCCTGCTGTCCGCGCTGCGCGACGACCAGTTCGACGCCGCCCAGCTCTCGCGCGCCGACCAGGTCATCCTCGACTGCGAGGACGCGGTCGACGACTCCCGCAAGGAGGAGGCCCGGGCCAAGGTGCTCGAGTGGCTCACCAACGGCGGCCGGGCGTGGGTCCGCATCAACGAGCGCAGCTCCCGGGCCTGGGCCGAGGACATCCGCGGCCTGCGGGACGCCGCGGGCCTGTGCGGGGTCATGCTCGCCAAGACCGAGAGCCCGGACCAGGTCATCGACACGGTGCAACGGCTCGGTGGCCACCTGCCCGTGATCCCGCTCGTCGAGTCGGCCCTGGGCATCGAGGACGCGGTGAGCATCGCGCGGGCGCGCGGGGCGTTCCGGCTCGCGTTCGGCTCGGGCGACTACCGGCGCGACACCGGCACGGCCAACGAGGCGCTCGCCATGGCCTACCCGCGCTCGCGCCTCGTGACGGCGTCGCGCATCGGAGGTCTGCCGGGGCCGGTCGACGGCCCGACCGTCGGGACGAGCCACCCGCTCCTGCGCGAGCAGTCGGCGGATGCCGTCGCGCTCGGCATGACGGGCAAGCTCTGCCTGGACCTCGACCAGCCGGCCGTGATCAACGAGTCCTTCAGCCCGTCGCCCGCCGACGTCGCGTGGGCGATGGACTTCCTCGCCGACTTCGAGGCAGCTGGCTCCGTCATCCGCGACGGCAGCGACAAGCCCCGCCTGGCTCGGGCCAAGGTCATCAGCGAGCGCGCGGCGCTCTTCCGGGTGAACCCGTCCTGACGGTGCCCGGGCGGCCCGCCCGCCGACGTCCGACCGGCTATCCCGCGTCGCCCAGGCGTGGGAACGGGCGGGTCGAGAACACGACCTCGACGGCGACGTCGAAGTACTCGGCGATGCGCAGCGCGAGGAACAGCGACGGACTGTACTCGCCGCGCTCGAGGTAGCCGACCGTCTGGTAGTGCACGCCCAGGGCGTCGGCGAGCTCGCGCCGCGAGATGCCACGCTCGGCACGCAGCATCGAGATGCGGTTGTAGACGACGTCGCGCGCGGTGTCCGCGCCCCCGTCACCGTGCGCCGAGCCTTCGGCCGCGTCCGGCGCGACTGCGGCCAGACGGGGGGTCTCGTGGTTCGCCATGCCGGTCACGCGAACCGCGTCAGCCACTTGTCGCGCCGCTCCGCGACGCTCGAACCGGACTCCCGGCGAGCCATCCGACGCAGCAGGACGGGCGCCAGCACCAGCCCCGCGATCGCCCAGACCCCGAGCACGGCGACCATCTCGGCCGTACGCCACGAGCCGCCGATCTCGACCGCCGCCATCGCGTCGGGCAGCAGCGCCGAGCGTGCCCCGAGCCCCAGCCAGTAGAACGGGAACGCCTGCCCGACCCACTGCATCCACGTGGGCAGGGCGGTGATCGGGTAGAAGATGCCCGACGGCGCGATGAGGAGCACGGAACCCAGCAGCAGCAGACCGGTCTGGGTCGAGCTCGTCAGGAGCGAGCCGAGCGCCGTTCCCATCGGGATGGTGGCGATCATGCCGAGCACGAAGATGCCCGCGAGGATGAGCCAGGACTGCGCGTCGACCTGCAGCTCGTCGCGGACCGTCCACGCCGGGATGACGAGGATGACCAGCGTGAAGAGCGTCGTGAGCGAGTAGTTGACGATCTTGCCGACGAGGTAGCCGAGCATCCCGTGCGGCGTCGCCTTGGCCCGCAGGAGGGTGCCGTCCTCGCGCTCGACGGCGAGCGTGCTGGAGGCGCCGATCAGCCCGCCGTAGGCGATCGACATCCCGACCATGCTGGGCAGCACCATCGCACCGAGCGCGAAGTCGGTGCCGGGCACCGTCGAACCGCGCATGAAGACCAGCACGACCGTGAAGGTGATCGGCACGAAGAAGAACCAGGTCAGGTCGCTGGCGTTCGTCAGCGACTGACGCACCTCGATGAGCCCGCGCACCAGGCCGGCCCGTACCGCGAACGCCCGTGGGTCCTGCCGGGCGCGGATCGCCGTGCCCGTCGTGCCCGTCACCTCGGTCATGACCGCACCTCCTGCGCGCGCCGCGTGAGCTGGTCGCCCTCATCGATGGGCCGTCGCGACTCGATCCGCTCGACCAGGGTCATGTACGTGTCCTCGAGCGTCGCGCCCTTGACCTGCAGCTGCGACACGCTCTCCCCGTCGCCGGCGAGCAGCTCTCGGACGAAGCCGGTGGCGTCTCCCGTCGTGGCCACGTGGACGTGCCGCTGGCCGCCCTGCGTCCAGTGCACCTCGGCCGGCGTCGCCATCTGGCGTGCGAGCTCGTCGGCGGAGCCGTCCGCGATGATCATGCCGTCGGCAAGGACGAGGATGCGGTCGGCCACCCGCTCCGCCTCGGCAAGGTCGTGCGTGGTGAGCAGGATCGTCGACTCCTCGAAGTCCGCGAGGCGGTGGATCAGCTCGTGGAACTCGCGCCGGGCATGGGGGTCGAAGCCCGCCGTCGGCTCGTCGAGGAACACCAGCTCGGGCCGGCCCACGATGCCGATCGCGACGTCGAGCCGGCGGCGCTGACCGCCCGACAAGGACTTGATCTTCTGGTGCGCGTGATCGGTGAGACCGACGACGGCGAGGAGCTCGTCGACGTCCCACGGCCGCGGGTGGTCGGGCGTCGAGTACGCGGCGTAGAACCTGCCCAGGTAGGCAAGCAGCTCTCGCACCCGCCAGCGCACGTGGTCGCGCCACGACTGAAGGACGACGCCGATCCGGGCCCGCCATGCCTCGCCGCCCGTCGCCGGGTCGGAGCCGAGCACGGACACGTCGCCGGCCGACCGCGTCCGGAATCCTTCGAGGATCTCGATCGTGGTCGTCTTGCCGGCTCCGTTCGGCCCGAGAAGCGCGACGACCTCGCCGCGGCGTGCGGTGAACGAGACGCCGGTGAGCACGTCCTTGGTGCCGTACCGCATCCACAGGTCGCGGACATCGAGCACCTCGTCAGCCGGTGGCCGAGTCGGTGAATGCATCATCGCAGTCTCCCTACGCCTTGTAGTACACATGCTACGAATCGCTGTAGGGGTGCACAAGGGCTGATGGGAACTTCGGCACGACGGTCCCCACGTCGTTGTGCCGCCTCGGTGCGGCTCCTAGCGTGGGCGTACACGACTGGCGCGGGTGGGTCACCACCGGGGAGTGCACGCTGAGCATCGACCGCCTGGGTGCTCGACACGACGAGCCCCAGGAGCGCGCCATGAGAATCCTGCACCTCTCCGACACCCACGTGTCCGCCGGCGGCCCCGACATGGACGGCGTCGACGCCGTCGGGTCGCTCGAGCGCCTGCTTCACGACGTCCGGCACGTGCCGGGCCTCGATCTGGTCGTGGTCAGCGGGGACGTCGCCGACGACGGCACCGCGGCCGGGTGCGACGCCGTGCGGGACCGGGTCGGCGCCTTCGCAGCCGCGCGCGGGATCCCCCACGTCTACAGCACCGGGAACCACGACGACCGGGCCGCTTTCCGCACCTCTCTGGGCACCGGGCACCTCGGGCCCGACGGGACCGACCGCGGCGAACCGCTCGACCCCGAGGCCGACACCCGGGCCGCCGTGAGCTGGGTCGGCGGCATGCGGATCGTCACGCTCGACAGCCTGGTTCCCGGCGCGACGCACGGACACATCGACGGCGATCAGCTGGGCCTGCTCGCGGACCTGCTCGCCACGCCGGCCCGCGACGGGACGGTCCTCGTGTTCCACCACCCGCCGCTGCGGCTGGCGTCCGTCCCCTTCGTGGAGAAGATCGCCCTCCAGAACAGCGCGGACCTGGCGGCCGTCGTCCGCGGGGCCGACGTCCGGGCGGTCCTCACCGGCCACCTGCACTTCCAGCTCGGCGGGTACCTGGCCGGTGCGCCGGTATGGGTGACCCCGGGCGTGGTGACACGGATGGACGCCACCGCTCCGCCCCACCTCGCCCGCGGGGTGCTCGGTGCGGGCGCGTCGGTCGTCGATCTTGCCGACCCGACGGCGCCGACCTTTCACACCCTCCTGGCACGCGACCCACGCGCCGGTGACGAGGTGTACGTCGTCGATCCCGAGACCTGGGAGAGGGCCAGCGAGAACGCCTGACCGCGCGCGACGCCGTCTGCGCCCTGCGTTCACGGTGTGACCGGCGACGGCATGCCCGCCGGGCGGGGCCCGGCCCGGGCGGCCGCGCTCGCGGGACCGATACCCCATCCGTGTGCCCGCCCGGGCGAACCGCGACCGGCAGCGGATCGGGTCGCGGCCACCTGGACCGCCCCACCCTCCTCGGGACGGCAGTCCGTGAGCTCGGCACCGTTGCGCTCGACGGCCTCGGACGCCGTCACGCAGGGATCGAGCCCGGCCTGGAGCGCGGTCGCGGCCGCGAGCGCCCCGAGGTCCGCCGCGGCCTGCGCGGCACCCCGGGCGCGCTGCGCCGTCCCGAGCGCACCGACGGCCAGCATGAGCAGCACCACGACGGCAGCGACCCCGAGGAGCAGGACGGTGCCCGCACCCTCCTCGTGGGCCGTGCGGCTCACGGCTCCGCCCAGGCCGTCGCCACGCCGGTCGCGCGCAGCGGTGCCCGCGAGAGCCAGCCGCCCGCGACGGGTCGCGACACGGTGACCTCGACCCACTCGCCGTCGCGCACGACGGTCAGCTCGGCGCCCTCGCCGCCGACGCGTGCGACCGTCGAGGCGATCACGGCGTCGTCCTCCCCGATCGCGACCGCACGTGCACCGGCCCGGGCCGCGTCCAGGGCGCGCATCTGCGCCGTGGACGCGGCCGCGAGCGTGAGCACCGCGACGAGAAGCAGGACGACGACCGGCAGGCCCACGGCGAGCTCGGCCGTGACCGAGCCCCGCTCGCGTCGCCGTCGCCTCTGTTCGCGGTCCGGGCGCATCAGATCGACAGCGCCGAGCTGATGATGCCCTCGAGCAAGCCGCGCACAGTGTCGCTCTTGAGGACCGCGATGAGCAGGCCTGCGAACCCCACGGCCGCGATCGTGGCGATCGCGTACTCGGCGGTGGCGAGGCCCGCCTCCGGGTCCATGGGCTCGTGCGTGAGGCTCACCTCGGGCTCTCTCGTCCCGCGCCGGGTGCGGCCGCTGGTCGCGCTGGTCGTGGCGAGAAAGTGTGGGGTGCGTGCGGTCTGGGCGGTCATGCGTTCCTCCTGGTGGTGGTCCCGGCCGGACGGCCGGGTGTGGTTCCGGCCCTGTGGCCGGAGGTCGGGTTCGCCGGGCGATGGCCCGGGGGCGTCACCCCGCGAGCAGGCCGACGCCGAGTGCGAGCAGCACGGGCACGAGACCCACGAGCACGAACGCGGGCAGGAAGCAGGCTCCGAGCGGCAGGACGAGGCGGACGCTCAGGCGCGCGGCAGCGGCCCGAGCCGCGGCCCGACGTGCGTGCACGAGCTCCTCGGCCGCGGCGCGCAGCGACTCGCCCGGCGCGGCGCCGTCGGCCCACGCGCTCTGCAGGCCGCGCCGCACCGGATCGAGGCGGCGCGGAGCGGCCCGCCAGGCCGTGTCCCAGTCGGCGCCCAGGCGGAGCGCGTCGGACACGCGGACAAGTGCACCGCCTTCGGGCCCGCCCACGGCCTGGCCCGTGGCGTGCAGGGCCCGAGGAATCCCCGCACCGGCGCGCAGCGCGGCCGCGGCCAGCTCGAGCAGCACCGTGGTATCGACGTTCGTGGCCTGCGCCGGACCGCCGCGGCCCGCTGCGACCGAGCGGTGCGCGACCGCGTGCGCCCGCTGCTCAGCCTGTCGCCCGGCGAGCCACCACGGCCCCGACGCCAGGAGCGAGAGCACCGTGACCGCCACGCCGACGCCCAGCCCGTGCTGGCTCATGGCAGCTCCTCCCCGGCAGCCCGTGCCGCGGCCACCATCCGTGCGGTCCACGCACGGCCGAGCGCGAGCAGCAGCAACCCCAGCCCCACCGCCGCGGTGCCGGCACCGCCGTCGGTCGCGGTCGCGAACGGGTCGGCGCCCAGGGCCGACCCGAGCACCACACCCACCGCGGGCAGCCAGAGCAGCACCCGGGCCGTCGTCTGCGGGCCGGCGAGCGCCGCATCGCGCTCCGACCGGGCTTCGGCCTCGGCGACGAGCGCGGCCGACACGGCGTCGAGCACGCCACCCAGCGGCGCCCCGACGTCGTGGGCCAGGCGCGTCGCGGCCACGACCGACCGCGCATGGCGTGGCCCGCCGACCGCGGGAGCAAGCCGGTCCGCGTCCGGGACCCCGCTCGCGTCGACCGGCACGCCGAGCGCCCGCGACCACGCCGCCCCCAGTGGCGCACCGGCACGCACCAGGGCCGTGACCTGCGCGAGCGCGACGCGCACATGCTCCGGGCTCGCCGCAGGCCGCCGAGAACCGAACCATCCCCGGACCGTCCGCACTGCTCGGCCCGGACGACCAGGGCGGTCGCGAGCGCCGACATCGGCGATCGTCCGCAGGCTCCGGCCGGCGGGCGCCAGCGCGAGCCACACCCCCGCACCGAGCCAGAGCCCTGCCGCCACGGCCGTCACGACGCCACCCACTCGTCGAGCGCCGCCCAGGCTCCGTGGGCCCGGGGATCGGTGCTGCCGTCCCAGGAAGCCGCCCGGGCCACCTCGAGACCCCCGTCGCGCCCGCCCCGGACCACACCGATCTCGGCCAGGTACCGCCGGGAGCGGTCGCGCCGCAGATGCAGGACGACGTCGAGCGCCGCGGCCGCCTGGGCCGCCACGGCCTCGCGCGGCATCGCCGCCAGGGCGGCAAGCGCCTCGATGCGGGCCGGGACGTGCTCGACGGCGTTGGCATGCACCGTGGCCATGCCGCCGTCGTGCCCGGTGTTCATGGCGAGCAGCAGCTCGCGGATCTCGGCGCCGCGGCACTCGCCCAGCACGATGCGGTCGGGCCGCATGCGCAGCGCACCGCGCACCAGGTCGGCGAGCGGCACCGCTCCGACTCCTTCGACGTTCGGCCGCCGGGCCGTCAGCGGGACGACATGAGGGTGCACGGGAGCAAGCTCGCGCGCCTCCTCCACGGTGATGATGCGCTCGTCGGCGGGCACGAGGGCAAGGAGGGCCGCGAGCAGCGTCGTCTTGCCGGTTCCCGTACCGCCCGTGACCAGGATGTTGGCGCGGCCGGCGACCAGGGCCCGCAGCAACGGCGACCATCCCGGCGGGATCGCGCCCGACGCGACCAGGCGCTCCACGGTGAAGGTGGCCTGCCGCAGCACGCGCAACGCCAGCACGGCACCGGACTCGGCGATCGGCTCGACCACCGCATGCAGGCGGGTCCCGTCGGGCAGCCGGGCGTCCACGCTGGGCGAGGCGTCGTCGAGCCGTTGGCCCGCGACCGCCGCCATGCGGACGGCGAGGGCGCGCACGTCGGCCGCGGAGCCCAGGTCGAGGTCCACCCGGTCGAGGCCCGCGCCGTGGTCGACCCAGACGTCGCGCGGCCCGTTGACGAGGACGTCCGTGACACCTGGCCGGTCGAGGAGCGGCTGAAGCGGGCCCGCCCCGGTGAGCTCGGCCCGCGCGGCGTGCGTGAGCTCCGTCAGCGCGCGCGACCCGAGCACGCGCCCGGTCGCCTGGAGCGCAGCGCGCAGGGCCGCGTCGTCGAGCACGGCGGCTCCGGACGAGCCACCCAGACGCGAGCGCACGTCGTCGAGCAGCTTGCGGTCGACGCCGTTCACAGGGCCGCCACCACGTCGGCCGCGCAGCGACCCAGCACGGACCGGTGCCCTACCCCCGGGCCCTCGCCACGCTCGATCGCCCCGGCGAGCCGCGGGTCCCAGCGCAGGGTCGCGACGACCGGGCGTCCGAGCGCCCGCTGGAGCGCCAGGGCGTCGACGCGCCCCGGCGAAGGCTGCCGGGCCACGACCCTCACGTCCTGGCACCCGGCGCCCGTCAGCGCACCGGACGCCACGCCCGCGCCCGCCGCTCCCGGCACGGTGAGCGGAGCGACCAGGAGCGCGACGTCGCAGGCGGCGACCAGGGTGCGGATCGCGGACGTCCACCCGGCGGGCCGCGCGAGGTCGAGCACGACGGTCTCGCCGGCGCGCAGCAGGCCGGTGCAGACGTCGACCACGACGGCGTCCTCCGGACCGCCGGACGACACCCGCGACCCCGAGAGCACGGGCACCGAACGCCACCGGGGCAGTGCCGCGAGCAGCCCGTCGCCGTCGACGTCACCCCGGGCCGTGCCGAGCTCGGGCCACCGGGCGCCCGGCTCGTCCTCGATGCCCAGGAACACGTCGAGCCCTGGGCCCGGCACGTCGAGGTCGACGAGCACGGCGGACTGCCCGTGCCGTCGCACGGCGTGCGCGACGGCAGCGGCCAGCGTGCTGGTCCCCACCCCGCCGCACGCGCCGACGACCGCGATCACTCGCCCAGGCCGCGCGGCCCTCGTTCCCGTGTCCATGGCCCCCACGCTGGAGCACCGGACGAGCACGTCGGCGCGGCCGAGGCCGGGCTGTGGAAGGCCCGGGCCTGGGGGCGCGTTCGGCGCGCGCTACATGCTCACGACGTCCCGGCCCGCGTGCAGCGCCCGCTCCCGCCGCAGCGCGGGGACGAAGCACAGCACGCCCAGCACGCTGAACCCGCCGCCGAGCACCATGGCCGTCTGCGTCGACCACGCCTCGGAGACCGCGCCCAGCACGGGCGCCGCGACTGCGAACGTGGCGAACCCCGTCATGGACGCCATCGACAGCACGGTCGAGCGGTTGCGCGACTCGGCCTCGCGGTGCAGCAGCGCGTGGTAGACGGGCCCGCCCGAGCCGTGCAGACCGTAGGTCACGAGGTATGCGGCGATGAGCGCTGCCGGCCCGGCGACCAGCCCCATCCAGACGGCGCCCAAGCCGTTCAGGACGCGCGCCGCCATCGCGGTACGCACCACGCCGATGCGACGCGCCATCAGGCCCGCGAGCGTCGCCCCCAGCGCGAAGACACCCCATCCCACGGATGCGACCGGCCCCATGATCGCGCCCGCCTGCTCCTCGCTGCCGAGCAGCTCGGCCAGCCGGATGGGCTGGAGCGACTCGAACACCACCATCGCCGTCGACCAGAAGACCTCGACGAGCAACAGGGCCAGCAGGACCCGGTTGGTGCGGACGAGCCGCAGCCCGTCGGCGATGACGGCGGGCGCCTGCCGTGCCGCCGCGACCGCACGCCGCAACCGGGACTCTTCAGCGCCCCGGCGGGCGCGCTCGGCGGGCGCCTCCTTGAGGAGCACGCACACCAGCACGAGGTGCGCCACGGCCAGCGCCGCGTAGACCACATAGGGCAGCGTGAGCGCCGACCACACGGTCACCGGGTGCCACCAGACGAGACCCCCGGAGATCAGCGCGCCCAGCGCGATCGACCCGCCAAGGACCGCGCTCTGGCGGGACAGCGTGCGGTCGACGTCGGCGCCCGGGTTCGTGGCGTGCACCGCGTCCACGAACCACGCCTCCAGCGGCCCGGAGTCGAGAGCGCGGAACAGGCCGGTCGTCGCGGCCGCGATGGCGAACATCCAGAAGTCCTGGGCCACGCAGAAGAGCGTCGCCGCGACCACCTGCACGGCGGCGGCGGTGACCAGCACGGGCCGGCGGCCCAGCGCGTCGGCCGTGCCGCCCGTCGGCAGCTCGAGCGCGAACACGACGGCGCCCGTGATCGACGCGAGCGACAGCGTCTGCGCCACGCCCAGCCCGCGCTCGATGGGCAGCAGCGTCGTGACGCCGACGACCAGGCCCACCGGGAACCAGCGCGACGCAGTGAGCAGCAGGAAGACCCGGCGAGCGGCAGCCGGCGCGAGCGTCGTCATGGGGCACCGTCCCCGGGCGCGTTCGCACCGTCGTCCGCACCGCCGTCCGCCCCGGGTTCACGGGGTTCGGGGACGTCGTCCGGGTCGCGCGGGAACACGAAGCGCCACAGGTGGACGCGCCGGGCGCCGGGGTCCCCCGCCCCGGCCCGCTGGTAGCGCTCGGCGAGGGCGTCCAGCTCGTCCTTCAGCGCGCGCAGCTGCGCAGGCGTGACCTCGATCCACGTGTCGCTCATACCGCTTGCGTCCTGCCACTCGGCCGGCCAGGACTCGGCGACGTCGAGCCAGTGGCTGTAGTACTCGTCGAACTGCCGGTGGTAGCCGCGCACCAGCCAGCCCAGGGCGGTGCGCGCGTCCTCGTCGTCGGCGAAGTCCGCGCCCGACCAGCCGTGGCTGTCCGTGGCCGCGTCCCACAGGCGCTCCTTGCCGCGGCCCTCGCCCGTGTCGGTGACCAGGCCGACGGACTCGAGCCGGCGGAGGTGGTAGCTCGTGGCACCGGTGTTGGTCGAGAGCTCCGCCGCGAGCTGCGTGGCGGACGCCGGACCACCGCGGCGCAGCGCCGTCAGCAGCCGCGACCGCAGCGGATGCGCGAGGACCTTGACCGACTCCGCGGTGAGCTCGATATGAGGACGACGACGTTCCATGTGTGCACAATAAGCATGCACAGGATTTGTGCACAAGACTTCTGCACAGAATGTGCTCCGCGCTTGCCCGGTCCCTCGCTACGCTCGGCCTGGTGAGTGCCCAGCCGCCCGCCCGCCCTCGCGTGGCCGCGTTCTTCGACCTGGACAAGACGATCATCGCGACGAGCTCGTCCGCGGCGTTCTCCAAGCCGTTCTACGCGGGCGGCCTCATCACGCGTGGCGACGTGCTGCGCAGCGCCTACGCCCACTTCCTCTTCATGATGGGCAACGCCGACGAGGACCAGACCGAGCGCATGCGCGCTCACCTGTCGACGCTCGCGACCGGCTGGGACGTGAGCAAGGTCCAGCAGATCGTCGCCGAGACCGTGCACGAGCTCATCGACCCGTACGTCTACGCCGAGGCCGTCAACCTCATCGCCGAGCACCACGAGCTGGGGCACGACGTCGTCATCGTGTCGGCCTCGGGAGCCGAGCTGGTCGAACCGATCGCCACCGTGCTGGGTGCCGACCACGTGATCGCGACCCGCATGGCCGTCGTCGACGGCAAGTACACGGGCGAGATGGACTTCTACGCCTACGGCGACCAGAAGGCGTCCGCGATGCGCGAGCTCGCCGACAGCCGCGGTTACGACCTGTCCCGGTGCTACGCCTACTCCGACTCGATCACGGACGCGCCCATGCTCGCCGCGGTCGGGCACGGGTTCGCGGTCAACCCGGACCGCACCCTGCGCCGCCTCGCGGTCGACAACGGCTGGGGAGTCCTCACCTTCACGCGCCCCGTCGCGCTGCGCTCCGGGCTGCGCCCTCCGGCACCGGTGCTCGCCGTGGCGGGTGCGGCCGCCGTCCTGACGACGGCCTGGCTCGTGTGGCGGGTGGTGCGCCGGCGAGCGTGAGGCGTCCGGAGCGTTCGCCCAGCGCCAGCATCCGCGAGCCTCTTGCACCCGGGTACCGGGGAGCGTTCCATGGAGGTACCCCACAGACAGGGCGCGGAACCCACGCACAGGAAGTCCACGGTTGAGGACCCACTGGGCGGGCTGGACCCGCGACAGTGAGATGGCAGATGCGCCTGCTATCCGCGCTCCGCTGGGGGCGCGGCGCCCGGTCGACTCGCCTCCCGGGCGCCGCACCCGTGTGCGTAGGCATCGTCCACACGACGAACACGAGGTGATCCAGGTCACGTCGCGGGTCTAGACTCCCCGGGTGACGGGCCCGGCCTGCCGATACCGCCGGGCCTGCGGTACACCGGGTAGAACGACACGCGACGACGCGCACGGAGGTCCTTGTGACAGACACCCAGCCCAGCACGGGCACGGCCGGCACCAGCCTCGAGAACCTCCTGAACGAGACGCGAGCGTTCCCGCCGAGCCCAGCCTTCGCGGCGCAGGCCAACGCGGACGCCTCGCTCTACGAGGAGGCGGACGCCGACCGTCTGGGGTTCTGGGCGGAGCAAGCCCGCCAGCTCGTCTCCTGGAAGACGCCGTTCACCGAGACGCTCGACTGGTCGAACGCTCCGGTCGCGCGCTGGTTCGCGGACGGGACGCTCAACGCGGCCTACAACGCGGTCGACCGCCACGTCGAGGCAGGCCTCGGCGAGCGGGTCGCCCTGCACTTCGAGGGCGAGGGCGGTGACACCCGGACGGTCACCTACGCGGACCTGCAGCGCGAGGTCTCCCGCGCCGCGAACGCGCTCACCACGCTCGGCGTCGGGCTGGGCGACCGCGTCGTCATCTACCTGCCCATGCTGGTCGAGTCGGTCGTCGCGATGCTGGCGTGCGCGCGCATCGGCGCGCCGCACTCGGTCGTGTTCGGCGGGTTCTCGGCCGACGCGCTGCGCAGCCGCATCGCCGACGCCGAGGCCACGCTCGTGATCACCGCCGACGGCGGGTACCGGCGCGGTGCGGCCTCGGCGCTGAAGCCCGCGGTCGACGAGGCGCTCGCACCGAAGGAGGGTGCCCCCGCGACGACGGTCGAGCGCGTGCTCGTGGTGCGCCGCACGGGCCAGGACGTCGACTGGACCGAGGACCGCGACGTCTGGTGGCACGAGGCGCTCGAGGCCGAGAGCGCCGAGCACGAGCCGGTGTGGGTCGAGTCCGAGCATCCGCTGTTCATCCTGTACACGTCGGGGACCACCGGGAAGCCCAAGGGCATCCTGCACACGACCGGCGGGTACCTGACCCAGGTCGCATACACGCACAAGAACGTGTTCGACCTCAAGGCCGACACCGACGTCTTCTGGTGCACCGCCGACATCGGCTGGGTCACGGGGCACTCGTACGTCGTCTACGGCCCGCTGCTCAACGGGGCGACCCAGGTCCTGTACGAGGGCACGCCCGACACGCCGCACCGCGGGCGCTGGTGGGAGCTCGTGGAGAAGTACCAGGTGTCGATCCTCTACACCGCGCCGACGGCGATCCGTACGTGCATGAAGTGGGGCGAGGAGATCCCGAGCGAGTTCGACCTGTCCTCGTTGCGCGTCCTCGGCTCGGTCGGCGAGCCCATCAACCCCGAGGCCTGGATGTGGTACCGCCGCGTCATCGGCGGTGACACCACGCCGATCGTGGACACCTGGTGGCAGACCGAGACGGGCGGCATCATGATCAGCCCGCTGCCGGGTGTGACGGCGACCAAGCCGGGCTCGGCGCAGGTGCCGCTGCCCGGGATCTCGGCCGACGTCGTCGACGACGAGGGCCACTCGGTGCCGAACGGCGGCGGCGGCTACCTCGTGCTCACCGAGCCGTGGCCGGCGATGCTGCGCGGCATCTGGGGTGACCTCCAGCGGTTCAAGGACACCTACTGGTCCCGGTTCGAGGGCCTGTACTTCGCGGGCGACGGCGCCAAGAAGGACGCCGACGGCGACATCTGGCTGCTCGGCCGCGTGGACGACGTCATGAACGTGTCCGGGCACCGCCTGTCGACGACCGAGATCGAGTCCGCCCTGGTCTCGCACGACATCGTGGCCGAGGCCGCCGTCGTGGGCGCGGCCGACGAGACGACCGGCCAGGCCGTCGTCGCGTTCGTGATACTGCGCGGCGAGCACGCCCAGCGGGCCGCCGACGACGACGGAGCGGCTCAGGTGCAGAACGAGCTGCGGGCACACGTCGCCAAGGAGATCGGCCCGATCGCCAAGCCCCAGCGGATCCTCGTGGTGGCCGAGCTGCCCAAGACGCGGTCCGGCAAGATCATGCGGCGCCTGCTGCGCGACGTGGCGGAGAACCGTGCCGTGGGCGACGCGACGACGCTGGCGGACTCCTCGGTCATGGACCTCATCTCGGCGGGGCTGGCGACGGCGAAGCCCGGATCGGACGACTGAGGTCACAGGGGGAGCCGACCCGCGGGGTCGGCTCCCCTTGCTTCGGTCGTCAGCCGGGTTCCGGTGCAGGATGGTCCCGTGCGCATCGCTCCCCCCATCCAGATCGGCCCGCTCGACGCGCGGGCACAGGACGCGGTCCGCGCCCTGGCCTCCTCCGCCCAGGAGGCAGACGGCGTCGCGCCCCTGTCCGAGCAGCCGCTGCTGCGGCTCGGTGCCGACGAGGAGTGGCTGACGCACGTCGTGGCCCAGGACAAGCACGGCGCCGTGATCGGCTACACGCAGGTCGACCGCGGGGGTGACGCCGCGAGCGCCGAGCTCGTCGTCCACCCCGAGCATCGCCGTCGAGGTACCGGCGGCATGCTGCTGCGTACGGCCGAGCGTGACGCCCGCCTGCCGAGCCGCTCGGGAGCGCCCGACGAGCGCGGCAAGTCGCTCCGGGTGTGGGCGCACGGGAACACGCCCGCGGCGCAAGGGTTCGCGGCCTCGCACGGCTACGCCGTCGTCCGCGAGCTCGTGTTCCTGGCCCGCCCGCTCGACGGCCCTGCCCCCTCCCCCGAGCTGCCCGCCGGCTATGCGGTGCGCACGTTCCGGCCCGGGCCCGACGACGAGCCGTGGGTGCGCCTCAACGCCCGCGCGTTCGCCGACCACCCCGAGCAGGGCCGGGTCACGGTCGCCGACCTGCGTCAGCGCCAGGCCGAGCCGTGGTTCGACGCCGCCGGCTTCTTCCTCCTGGAGGGCCCCGACGGACAGCTCGCCGGCTACCACTGGACCAAGGTCGAGCCCGGCCAGCCCGAGGGATCGGCCGACGGCGAGGTCTACGCCGTCGGCGTCGACCCCGACCAGCAGGGCAGGGGCCTGGGACGCGTGCTGACCGATGTCGGGCTCGCACACCTGGCACACGCCGGCTGCACGCGTGCCGTGCTCTACGTCGACGGCGACAACGCCCCCGCGGTGCACACGTACGAGAGAGCAGGTTTCGAGCGTGCGGCCGTCGACGTCCAGTACGCCAAAGTGTGATCCGTCGCCCGTGGTCGGCCGAACGATGCCACGATGGTGGGCATGACTGCCTCCAGCTCGCGAGGCGCACGTGCCCGCGACCCACACGGACGGCTCGCCGCGTCCGCTCCCGCTCCCTCCACGCATGTCCGAGCGACCGTCCCGGCGGATCGCACGGCCGACCCGGAGCGTGCGGTGGAGGCCGAGCTGGACGACGGTACCGACGGCTACGAGAACCGGCCCTGGATCGACCCTGAGCTCGCCGCGCACATCGCCGAGCACATCGCCGAGGAGCCCACGAACGGCGTCGCCGAGCCGGACGACGTCGCGCCCGAGCCGTTGCCGGCCGACCGCTTCGCCGACCGCGAGCTGAGCTGGCTCGCCTTCAACGAGCGCGTCCTCGAGCTCGCCGAGGACACGACGCTGCCGCTGCTCGAGCGGGTCCGCTTCCTCGCGATCTTCGCGTCCAACCTCGACGAGTTCTTCATGGTCCGGGTCGCAGGCCTCAAGCGGCGCATCGCCACGGGCATCGCCGTGACGGCGGCGTCCGGCCTCAGCCCGCGCCAGGTCCTCGAGGGGATCAGCACGGGGGCACACCGCCTCATGAAACGGCACGCGGACGTCTTCTGCGAGGACGTCCAGCCCGCGCTCGCGCACGAGGGCATCACGATCGTGCACTGGGACGAGCTCGAGCAGCGCGAGCAGGAGCGGCTGCACAAGTTCTTCCGCAAGCAGATCTTCCCCGTGCTGACGCCGCTCGCCGTCGACCCGGCGCACCCGTTCCCCTACATCTCCGGTCTGTCCCTCAACCTCGCGGTCGTCGTCGCGAACCCCCTGACGGGCAAGGAGCACTTCGCGCGCGTCAAGGTGCCGCCGCTGCTCCCCCGCTTCATCGCCGTCGACGACCGGGGCCGCCCGAGCGCGCCGACGTCGACGCCCAAGGGCGGGGCGCGGACGTCGTTCGTCCCGGTCGAGGAGGTCATCGCACAGCACCTCGACCACCTGTTCCCGGGCATGGAGGTGCGCGAGCACCACACCTTCCGGGTCACGCGCAACGAGGACGTCGAGGTCGAGGAGGACGACGCCGAGAACCTGCTCCAGGCCATGGAGAAGGAGCTGCTGCGCCGGCGGTTCGGGCCGCCCGTCCGCCTCGAGCTCGCCCGCGGCATCTCGCCGCGCATCCGTGAGCTGCTCGTGCGGGAGCTCGGCGTGGCCGAGGACGAGGTGTACGAGCTGCCTGCACCGCTCGACCTCACGGGCCTCAACGTCATCGCCGACATCGACCGTTCGCGGCTGCACTTCCCGCCGTTCGTGCCGACCACCCACCGCCAGCTGGCCGAGGTCGAGTCGGCGACCCCCACGGACGTGTTCGCGGCGATCCGGGGACGCGACATCCTGCTGCACCACCCGTACGACTCGTTCTCGACGTCGGTGCAGACGTTCCTCGAGCAGGCCGCGGCCGACCCCGGTGTCCTGGCGATCAAGCAGACGCTGTACCGCACCTCGGGCGACTCCCCCATCGTCGACGCGCTCATCGACGCCGCCGAGGCGGGCAAGCAGGTGCTCGCCCTCGTGGAGATCAAGGCGCGGTTCGACGAGCAGGCGAACATCTCGTGGGCGCGCAAGCTCGAGCAGGCGGGCGTGCACGTGGTGTACGGCATCGTGGGGCTCAAGACGCACAGCAAGCTGTCGCTCGTCGTGCGCCAGGAGGCCGACGGCCTGCGCCGCTACTGCCACATCGGCACGGGCAACTACCACCCCAAGACCGCCCGCATGTACACCGACCACGGGCTGCTCACGTGCGACACCGACGTCGGGCAGGACCTCACGCGCCTGTTCAACCAGCTCTCCGGCTACGCGCCGCAGTCCCGGTTCCACCGGCTGCTCGTGGCTCCCCGCTCGGTGCGCAGCGGCCTGATCGAGCGCATCGAGCGCGAGGCGGCGGCGGCGCGCGCGGGCCACGAGGCGTGGGTGCGCTTCAAGGTCAACTCGGCGGTCGACGAGGCGACGATCGACGCCCTCTACCGTGCCTCGCAGGCGGGTGTGAAGGTCGACCTCGTGGTCCGCGGGATCTGCGCCCTCCGGCCGGGCGTGCCCGGCCTGAGCGAGAACGTCCGCGTGCGCTCGATCCTCGGCCGGTTCCTGGAGCACTCGCGCATCTTCGCGTTCGCCAACGCGGCCGGCCCAGCGATCGGCGAAGGGCCAGAGAGCGGGCCCGAGGTCTTCATCGGCTCGGCCGACCTCATGCACCGCAACCTCGACCGACGCGTGGAGGCGCTCGTCCGTATCACCGACGAGGCCCACGTCACCGAGCTGCTCGAGCTGCTCGACCTGTCGATGTCCGACGACGCGTCGACCTGGCACCTGGCCCCCGACGGTTCGTGGACGCGGCACGCCGTCGACGCCGACGGCAAACCCCTGCGCGACCTCCAGGAGTGGCTCGTCCGCCGCCACCGCCGACGGCCGGAGCGGGTCCGTTGAGCAGCCCGGCACGACCGGGACCGCCCCTCAGCCGGATGAGCGGGCCGAGCACCGTCGCACCGCTCATCCCGCCGCTCAGCACGACAGCGGTCGAGCACGCGCCGGTGATCCAGACCGCCGGCGCCCTGGTGTGGCGCGTGCGGTCGGGCCGGCTCCAGGTCCAGCTCGTGCACCGTCCGAAGTACGACGACTGGTCCTGGCCCAAGGGCAAGCTCGAGGACGGTGAGGCACTGCCCACGGGCGGCGCACGCGAGGTGGCGGAGGAGACGGGCAAGGCCGTCGTCCTCGGGCTGCCCCTGCCCGGCCTGCAGTACCTCACGCCCGAGGGCCGCGTGAAGCGCGTGCACTACTGGGCTGCACGACGGGCCCGGCCCGAGCACGACAGCCAGGCGCTCGCCGCCCGGCCGCCCGTGCCGCCCGTCTCGCGCGACGAGGTCGACAAGCAGGCGTGGCTCGACGTCGCCGACGCCGCTCGGCGCCTCACCCGGGCGAGCGACCGCGCACCTCTCGGCGCGCTCGTCGAGGCCTACGACGAGGGCTGGCTCGAAACCCACGTGGTCGCGATCGTCCGGCACGGGCGGGCCGTGTCGCGCAACGTGTGGCACGGGATCGAGCGGGACCGGCCGCTGACCCCGACGGGGCACGCGCAGGCGGTGGCTGCCGTCCCGGTGCTCGCGGCCTACGGCGTCGGGCTCGTGGTGAGCAGCCGGTGGGAACGGTGCGCGACGACGATCGACCCGTACGTCCGCGCGTCGGGCCTGCGGCCGGAGTACAGCGACAACCTGAGCGAGGCCCAGCACGAACGGTCGCCGTCGCGCGTGGCGGCGACGGTGCGGGAGCTGCTCGAGGCGGACCGCTCGTCGGTGCTGTGCACGCACCGGCCGGTGCTGTCGACCGTGCTGGACGTGCTGGGGCAGCACTCGCGCCGAGCCATCGCCAACGCGCTGCCGTCCCGCGACCCGTTCCTGGACCCGGGCGAGATCCTGCTCGCGCACGTCGCGGCCACGGGCAAGGGGCCGCGTGTCGTCGGGCTCGAGAAGGTCACGCCGCCGGTCTACTGACGGGGCCGCGTCCGAATCTGAGTCCGGCTCTGAGTCCGACTCCCCGGAGCTACACCCGGACGAGAAGCGCCCCGGGCCGGACCCGGAACTCGAGCTCCCGGTGCTCCCCGATGGGGTCGCCGTCGAGCTGGGTCGGCGTCGGAGCGTTCGACCGCACCCGGACCGCCTCCGCCTGCTGCAGCTTGAGGTGACGGTGCTGGCGCCCCGCCGTCGCCACGGTCCAGAGCGTCCGGGCCCACCCGGCCGCGCCCCGCGGCGCGACGACGGCGATGTCGAGCAACCCGTCGTCGATCGCGGCGTCGGGCATCAGCTCCAGGCCGCCCTGGAGGCGCCCGCTGTTCCCGACGACGACGGCCTTCGCCGCGCGCCGGACGACCGTGCCGCCGGCGACCTGCACCCGAGCCGTGAACCCGCCGCCGACCGCGGCCCGGAGCCCGGCGAGAACATACGCCGGCCAGCCGACCGCGGCCTTGAGCCGCTCGTCGGTGCGCGCCATCGTCTCCGCGTCGAGCCCCATCCCGGCCATGACGACGAACACCTGCTCGTCGCCGCCGTCGGCGCGCACCGTCCCGACGTCGATCCGGGCGTCCCGCCCGGTCAGTGCAACCTCGAGCGCCTCCTCGACGTCGTGCACCACCAGCTCGAGCGCGCGCGCCAGCAGGTTGCCGGTACCGCCCGGCAGCAGCCCCAGGGGCACGTCGGTGTCCGCGAGCACCTCGGCGACCGCGCGGACCGTCCCGTCGCCGCCGAAGGCGCAGACGAGCTCCGCACCCTGCGACAGGGCCTCGCGCGCCTGGCCGGACCCCGGGTCCTCGACGGTCGTCTCGAGCCACAGCGGGGCGTCGACCCCGTGACGCTCGCACGTCTTCTCGACGACGCGGCGCTGCTCGTCGAGGTCGTCGAACTTGGACGGGTTGACGATGACGGCGACGCGCGTCACCGGGCGCTCGTGACGGCGTCGCCCGCGGTGGTGACGTCACGCTCGGCCCGCGCCGGCGTCCGGCGCAGCCAGTACCAGCCCAGGACGACGCACACCAGACCGTTGATCACGCCCATGACGACGTCGCTGACCGTGTGCATGCCGCGGTACAGCCGCGCGTAGACGACGAGCATCGGCAGGATCACGAGGACCACCGTGACCGTGACCCGCAGCCAGGTCCGCTCGATGCGCTGCGCCATGAGCGCGAGCGAGAGGTACAGCGCGGTCGACGCGCCGGCGTGCCCGCTCGGGAACGACGACGTCGGCGGGGCCAGGTCGAGCTTGTCGACGTCGGGCCGCTCCCGGCCGACGACGAGCGCTGCGAGCATGAACACGGCCGCCTGCACCGCGATCGCGATCGCCGGCACGACGGCGTACCACCACTGCTTCGTGCGCCACCAGACGATGCCCGCCACGACGAGGCAGATGCCGATCACGGTCTCGGTCGTGCCGATGTTGCTCCAGACCATGGTCAGGGTGTTGAGCAGCGTCGTGCGCTGCTCGACAAACCACTCGTTGACCCCGAGCTCGAGCTCGCCGAGCGCCTCGAGCGGACCCGTCAGCAGGAGCCCGACGCCCACGATGACCGCCCACAGCACGACGGCCGGGAACCCGACCCGCAGCGCGAGGTCGCGGCGGACCTCTCGGCCGTCGGGCCGGGAGGGGTCGTCCACCCATCGGTCCAGGTCAAGCGTCACAGAATTACTCCTTGTCGTCGTTGCCGTGCAGGTCGCGCGGGGGCGACCAGTGGCGATAGGTCTGGTAGGAGGCAAGCACGAGGCCCACGCCGAAGAGCATCCCGGCGGTGACGTCCGAGGGGTAGTGGACGCCGAGCATGACACGGTCCGCGGCCGTCAGCACGGTGAGCACGACCGCGCCCGAGACCGCGGCGACCCGCAGCCGGCGCGACCGCAGCGACGGCCACACGAGGATGACGAGCGTCGTCGTCATCGCCGCCGTGTTCGCGGCGTGGCCCGAGGGGAACGAGAAGCCGTCCACGGTCTCGACGGGCTGGTCGAGCACGGGCCGGGCGCGCTGCACGATGACCTTGACGAGGTTCGACAGACCCCAGGCCGCGAACACCGTCACGATCGCCCACCACGTCCGCGTCGTGTTCCGCGTGCGCCGCCAGTACAGGAGGACGAGGCCCGTCACGGGCAGGATCATGTGCGACGCGAGGAAGACCCACTGCCAGTCGACGAGCACCCGGAGCAGCGTGGAGTTCGACGCGGCGAGCGCGGTGCCCGCGCGTACGGCGCGCTCGTCGAAGCTGAGCAGCGGCGGCCACTGCTCGCGCACGAGGACCGCGATGGCGAGCACGCCGACGCCGGTCGCGACACCGATCGCCAGGGCACGCGCGAGGCGTCGCACGCGGCCGCCCACGACCCGCGACGCACGGACGGACCCAGGGCTGGGCTCCGGACGGCGCAGGGGGCGGTTCACGCCGGACAGGTTGCCACAACGCGGGTTACCCGGCGCGTCGAGCGGCCGTGCGTCCAGGACCCGTCCAGGCAGGACCCTGTCAGGCGCTCAGGCGGCGCTCAAGCGCTCAGGCGAGCAGCGGGTGCAGGGCCCACGTCGTCACGGCGGCGACGAGGGCGGCCGCGGGGATCGTGAGCACCCAGGCGATACCGATGTTCTTGGCGACCCCCCACCGCACGGCCGACAGCCGGCGCGTGGCGCCGACGCCCATGATGGCCGAGGTGATGGTGTGGGTCGTCGAGACCGGTGCGTGCAGCACGAACGCGTTGACGTAGAGCACCACGGCCGAGATGGACTCGGCCACGAAGCCGCGCGCCGGGTCCAGCTCGATGATGCGGCGGCCGAGCGTACGCATGATGCGCCACCCGCCCGAGTACGTGCCGAGCGAGATGGCCGCGGCTGCCGCGAGCTTGACCCACAGGGGGATGCCCTCGTCCGGGTTCGCCCAGCCGACCGTCAGCAGGGCCATGAAGATGACGCCCATGGTCTTCTGCGCGTCCTGCAGGCCGTGGCCCAGGGCCATCGCGGCGGCCGACGCCGTCTGGGCGAGCCGGAAGCGCCGGTTGGTCCTCGACGGGGAAGCGTTCCGGAAGATCCACAGCACGGCGACCATGAGCAGGTAGGCCAGCAGGAAGCCGACGAGCGGCGAGATGATCATCGGCAGGACGACCTTGTCGACGATCGCCGACCCGTACACCGACAGCCCGCCCGCGAGCCCCGCCCCCACGAGGCCGCCGATGAGCGAGTGGGTCGAGGAGGACGGCAGCCCGAACCACCACGTGACGAGGTTCCACACGATGGCGCCGATGAGGGCGCACAGCACCACGATGAGCGCCGTGTGGTTCGACGCGTTGCCCAGGTCGACGATCGACGTCGCGATCGTCTCGGCCACCTCGGTGCCGAGCAGGGCGCCGACGAAGTTCATGACGGCCGCCATGAGCAGTGCGACGCGCGGCGTCAGCGCGCGCGTCGACACCGACGTCGCGATGGCGTTGGCCGCGTCGTGGAACCCGTTCGTGTAGTCGAAGCCGAGTGCGAGCGCCACAACGAGGATGACGAGCGCGGACTCCACGCTCAGGACTCCTTGAGCGCGATGGTCTCGACCCGGTTGGCGACCGTCTCGAAGAAGTCGGCCGCGTCCTCCAGGACGTCGACGATCTCCTTGAGCTTCATGAGCAGCACCGGGTCGGTGATCTCGTTGAAGAGCTGGGCGATCAGCTTGCGATGGACCTTGTCACCCTGGTTCTCGAGCCGGTTGATCTCGACCCAGTAGTCGGGCAGCTGGTCCATCGAGCGCAGCCGGGGCATGGCCTCGGCCGTGAGCTCGGCGCAACGCTGCAGCACCTGCACCTGCTCCGAGACTCGCAGGGGCAGCTCGTCGACGCGGTAGAGGCAGATGAGGTCAGCGGCCTCCTCCATCGCGTCCATGCAGTCGTCGAGCGCCGAGGCCAGCCCGTAGATGTCGTCCCGGTCGAAGGGCGTCACGAACGTCTGGTTGAGGCGCCGCATGATCGAGTGCGTGGCGTCGTCCGCCAGGTGCTCGGTCTCGACGAGCTTGGCGGCGATGGCTTCCCGCTCGCTGCGTGCTGCCCCGAGGAGCTCGGCGAGCAGGTTCGCCCCTGTGACGTTGTGCTGTGCAAGCGCCGCCAAGAGGTCGAAGTAGGTGGTGTCGCGCGGGGTCAAGCGCAGGCGCACGTGCCGCTCCTGAGGGGAAAGACGCTAGGACCCTCACAGACTAGGGGGCCGCGAGCCCGGGCGACCAACGCAGGCTCTGCGTGAACCGTCACGCCGGCACGTCACACCGGTCCCGGACAAAGCTGAGCGACGCCGGACTGGGAGCGCCTCTCGGCGCGCGGCCGCTCGTAGCGGCTGAAGATGGAGCCCGGGGCTACCGCAGCCCGACGTCGCCCTCCCATCCTATGGAACCCCGGCCCACGGTCAACGGTGACGGCGCGCACAGGCGGCACATCGCGTCAGTCGAGGGTCCCCGCGCGCCACAGCCCGGCCGCGTGCTCGAGCTCCTCCGCCGTCCGCAGGAGGTCGGCCGCGCCGCGCGTCATCCGCACGGCGCCGTCGGGGTCGGCGACCTCGCGCGAGTCGGCGTCGAACGCGGCGCCCGTCGCGAGGATCCGGCAGAACGACGCGGCCCGCTCGAGCGCCACGGCCAGGTCGCCCGCGAAGACGCCGGACAGGACCGCGTCCGCGAGCGCTCGCACGTCCTGCGGCTCGGGCGGGCGCGGGACGCCCGCCACGGCCTCGTGCACCGGGGCGGCGTCCACGCCGAGCCGGTACCGCAGCATCACGGTCTGCGGGTCGCGTCGCACCCACTCGCGCAGCACGTACAACCGCCACAGGGAGCCCGGCAGCGTCGCCGGCGCGGCGTCGGACCACAGCGCCGCGACGACGTCGAGACCCTCGGTCTCGACCAGCCGGATCAGGCGGGCGACCACCTCCGGGTCCTCGGCCGCCCGCGCTCGGTGCACGACGGCACGCGCCGTCGTGTGCGCGACCTCGTCGCGCAGCGCGGGGTCCAGGTCGCCCTGCTTCTGCTCGATGATGTTGGGATCGAGCATCGCAGGCCTGCGGTGCTTGCGGGGCTCCGGTATGTCGCTCACCCGACCAGTGTGCCGAACGTACGGCCGCTCGCTGGTACTCCGCCGTGGATGGGCCACGATCTCCGCCCGACCGCTCCCCGAGCCTGGCGGCCGAACCGGGCCTAGCATCGAAAGCGGATCGCCTGCAGACGAAGGAGTGTGCCCATGTCCAGCAGCTCTGCTCCCGCGACGGCGCGCAGCGCCCACCGCAAGGCCATCGGGCTCGCCTTCGCCGCGGCGGTCGGCGGGTTCCTCTTCGGGTTCGACTCCTCGGTCATCAACGGAGCCGTCACGGCCATCGAGGGTCAGTTCGCGCTCGACTCGACGGTCACGGGCCTCGTGGTGGCCGTCGCTCTGCTCGGCTGCGCGCTCGGTGCGTGGGCGGGCGGCCGGTTCGCCGACCGGTGGGGCCGCACCAACGTCATGGTCCTCGGCGCCATCCTGTTCTTCGTCTCGTCGGTCCTGTCCGCCTTCGCATGGAGTGCCTGGGACCTGGCGATCTGGCGTTTCCTGGCCGGTGTGGGCATCGGCATCGCGTCCGTGATCGCGCCGGCGTACATCGCCGAGATCGCCCCAGCCTCGATGCGCGGCCGGCTGGGCTCGCTCCAGCAGCTCGCCATCACGGTCGGTATCTTCGCCGCGCTCCTGTCGGACCAGCTGCTCGCCGAGGCGGCTGACGGCGCCGCCAACGAGCTCTGGCTCGGGTGGGAGGCCTGGCGGTGGATGTTCCTGGTCTGCGTGATCCCCGCCGCCGTCTACGGGATCTTGGCCCTGCGTATCCCCGAGTCGCCGCGCTACCTCGCGGCCAAGGGGCGAGACGAAGACGCACGCGCGGTCCTGGCCTCGGTCCTGGGCCCCGACGAGGACCCCGACGACCGCCTGCGCCAGATCCACCGTTCGATCGCCTTCGACGAGGAGAACGCGACCCTCGGAAGCCTCCGGGGCAGCGCCCTCGGCCTCAAGCCGATCGTCTGGGTGGGCATCCTGCTGTCGGTGTTCCAGCAGTTCGTCGGCATCAACGTGATCTTTTACTACTCGACGACGCTGTGGCAGGCGGTCGGCTTCGAGGAGTCGCAGTCCTTCCTCTTCTCGACGATCACGTCGGTCACCAACGTCGCCGTGACGTTCATCGCGATCGCCCTCATCGACAAGGTCGGGCGCAAGCCCTTGCTGCTCATCGGCTCGGCGGGCATGACCGTGACGCTGGGCGTCATGGCTCTGGCGTTCACGCAGTCCACGGGCACCGGGTCCGACGTCACGCTCGAAGGGTCGTGGGGCGTCATCGCGCTCGTCGCGGCGAACGCGTTCGTGGTGTTCTTCGGTGCTACCTGGGGCCCGCTCGTCTGGGTGCTGCTCGGCGAGATGTTCCCCAACCGGATCCGCGCCGCCGCACTGGGCGTGGCCGCCGCGATGCAGTGGATCGCCAACTTCACGATCACGCTCACGTTCCCGCCGATGCTCAGCGCCTGGGGCCCGTCGGTCCCCTATCTGCTGTATGCCATCTTCGCGGCACTCTCGTTCGTCTTCGTGCTCTCGCGCGTCGCCGAGACCAAGGGCATCGAGCTCGAAGACATGGGCGAGGAGACGTACCAGCGCCAGCCACGCTGACCTCGTCGTCGCCCGGGCATGCGAAGGGCCCGTCCGGTGCGCCGGACGGGCCCTTCGCATGCTCCGGCGCCGACCCAGAACTATTTGCTTGCTGCAAGCATGTCCCATATAGTTGCGTGCGGCAACCAAGGAGCTGTTCCCATGAATCCCGCGGCCACCGCGATCCCCCATTCCGCCGCGACCGAGCTGATCTCGGCGCTCGAAGAGCTCGGCCGCGCGCAGCGCGAGGCCGGCGCACGCGTCGCCCGTGACCTGGCCTGGCCCCGGGCCGAGCTCGGCGTCGTCCGGATACTGCACAAGTGCGGCCCCGCCCAGCTGAGCGACGTCGCCACGCGCCTGCGCGTCGACGTCTCCGTCGCGAGCCGGCAGGTCAGCGCGCTCGTCGACGCCGGCCTGGCGCGCCGCACGGTCGATGACGACGACCGCCGCGTCCGCACGCTCGAGCTCACGGACGAGGGCCACGCGCTCGCCGAGGAGACCTTGCACCACCTCGTGGAGCACGCCTCCGCCGCGTTCGGCGACTGGCCCCCCGACGAGCTCGCACAGGCGACGCAGCAGCTCCGCCGGATCGCCCACGCACTGACCACAGCCACGCCGTCACGAGCGGCGAACCCGGACACCGGCGTCCGAACCACGCAACCAGCCACGAACCAGGAAGACGCCACCATCGGATGACCCACGCACCTACGGCCCCCGCCGACTCGGACCAGCGGCCGGCCATGACCCACCGGGAGGTCCTCGAGGCGCTCTCCGGGATCATGCTCGGCATGTTCGTCTCGCTCCTCGCGACGACGATCACCTCGACGTCCCTGCCCAAGATCGTCAGCGACCTGGGCGGCTCCCAGCACTCCTTCACCTGGGTGGTCACCGCCGCCCTCCTGACCACGACCGTCTCGACCCCCCTGTGGGGCAAGTTCGCCGACCTCGCGAACCGCAAGACGCTCATCCAGGTCGCGCTCGCGATCACCGTCGTCTCGGCGGCAGCAGCGGGCTTCTCTCAGAACATCGGCACGCTGATCACCTTCCGCGCGGTGCAGGGCATCGGCGCGGGCGGACTCATGGCGCTCGCGACCGTGCTGATCGCCGACATCATCAGCCCTCGCGAACGCGGCCGGTACATGGGAATCATGGGTGGCGTCATGGCCGTCTCCCAGGTCGGCGGCCCGCTGCTCGGCGGTGTGCTGACCGACACGGTCGGGTGGCGCTGGAACTTCTTCATCGCCGTGCCGTTCGCCGTCGTCGCGTTCCTCGTGCTGCAGCGCACGCTGCACCTGCCGCCCCGCCCGCACCGCGTGGCCAAGATCGACTACTGGGGTGCCACGCTCATCTCGGTCGGCGTGTCCCTCCTGCTGCTCTGGGTCACGTTCGCCGGCAACGAGTTCGAGTGGATCTCGTGGCAGACCGGCGCGATGGTCGGAGGCGCCGTCGCCGCTCTCGTCGGCGCGGTCCTGGTCGAGCGCGTCGTCTCCGAGCCGATCATCCCGCTGCACCTGTTCCGCAACCGCACCTTCGTGCTGTCGGTCGTGGGCTCGATGGCGGTCGGGGTCGCGCTGTTCGGTACGGCGGTCTTCCTCTCGCAGTACCTGCAGCTCGCGCGTGGCAAGACGCCGACCGAGTCGGGCCTGCTCACCATCCCGATGGTGGTCGGGACGTTGATCGCGGGTGTCGTGCTCGGCCGGATCATCTCCCGCACCGGCCGTTACAAGGCCATCATGGTCGGCGGCGGCGCCGTCCTGGCGCTGTCCCTCTTCGCCCTGTCGACGATCGACACCGAGACGAGCTTCGTCGTCCTCTCCGTCTACCTGTTCGGGCTGGGCATCTCGGTCGGCGCGCTGATGCAGAACCTCGTCCTGGCGGTCCAGAACACGCTGCACGTCCGGGAGATGGGCGCGGGCACGGCGGCCGTCGCGTTCTTCCGCTCCCTGGGCGGCACGATCGGCGTCTCCGCCCTGGGCGCGATCATGGCCAACACGGTCAAGAACGACATCGCGGAAGGGTTCGCCAAGCTCGGCGTGCCCGAGTCGGCCCTGTCCGGTGGTGCCGGTGCGGTTCCCGACCTCAGCACCGTGCCCGCCCCTGTGCGCACGGTCATCGAGGTCGCGTACGCCGACGGCATCACGGGCATCTTCCTGATCGCCGTCCCCATGGCCGTCATCGCCTTCATCGCGGTCCTCTTCATCAAGGAGGTCCCGCTCGGGCGCCAGTCCGGCATCGAGCAGCTCATGCAGCAGGAGCGCGCTGCCGGTGTGCCGGAGGCCAGCCCGACCGTCACCGCGGCGACCACGACGGTGCCCGACGGCGCCGCGACGGTCGCGGGGGACCTCCCGCGCCGTTGACATGAGGTCCCGGACGCCGCGACATACCACCCGGTACGGCGCGGCGTCCGTGCCTGCGTGGGCCGGTGGACGGCGGCCCAGCGGCGCAATTCACCCGCGTTGAAACGATTCCGCACTGTTTCGGGTGGTGCAATCGTTCCCGTTTCGGGAGGGAACCACCATGATGGGCGCATGCACGACACCGCCGCACAGCTGCCGGACCCGTCGAGCGAGCCGTTCGACGCGCTGGAGCGCGAGCTTCGTCTCCTGATCCGTCGGGCGCAGTCGGCTGCTGCCCAGACGGCCAAGCGGGTCCATCCGGAGCTCGAGGCGTCTGCCTATCCGATCCTGGCGCACATCTCGATGCACCCCGGCGTCCGCGGCTCGGACCTCGCCGCCCACTTCGGCGTGGGTCGCGCGACGGTCTCCCGGCAGCTCAGCCGCCTCGCCCAGCTCGGGCTGGTCCATCGCGAGGTCGACCCCGACGACACCCGCGGTCAGCGCATCACCCTGACCGAGGACGGCGCGACGCGCTTCGAGCAGGCGCGCGCCAGCCGCATCTCGATGCTCGAGCAGGCCCTGAGCGAGTGGCCCCACGAGGACGTCACCCAGCTCGCGACGCTGCTGCGCCGGTACTCCGACGACTACGTCACCTGGCGCGACACGCTCGCCTGAGGATCCGACCGCGTCCGTGAGCCGCGGTCAGCTCACGTCCTCGAAGGTCAGGCTGACCGAGTTCATGCAGTAGCGGTCGCCGGTGGGCGTCTGCGGGGCGTCGTCGAAGACGTGGCCCAGGTGCGAACCGCACCGGGCGCAGCGCACCTCCGTGCGCACCATGCCGAGGGACCGGTCCTCGATGAGCTCCACGCTGTCGCCCGCGAGCGGGCTGTAGAACGACGGCCAGCCGCAGTGCGAGTCGAACTTGGTGTCCGAGCGGAACAGCTCGTTGCCGCAGGCGCGGCAGCGGTAGACGCCGACGCGCTTCTCGTCGAGCAGCTCCCCGGACCATGGCCGCTCGGTGCCGGCGTGCCGGAGCACCGCGTACTCCTCGGGGGACAGCTCTGCTCGCCACTGGTCGTCGGGCTTGGAGACCTCGTATGCCATCTGTCGTGTACCTCCATGGTCGTCAACCGCACCCGGCGCCAGGCTGTTCCGCCTGGCGCCGGTACTCCTCAGGCGCGGGGAGCCTGCGGCCGACGGCGACGTCGCCGTGCGGGACGCGACGAAGCCGGCTGCCCTGCCGTGGCCGCCGCGGCTCCGGACCGGGCGGAGGCAGCACCCGACCGGGCGGGTGCAGCACCGGAGCGCGCAGGGGCCGACTGACGGGCCGGTCCGCGCTGCTTCACCGAGCCGCTGCGCTGCTGCTGCACCGGTGCCGGCGCCGAGGGCTTGACGTAGGGCGCGACCTGGCCGACGAGCGCCTGGACCGTGCTGTCCCCGGGCTGCACGTCCTGGGGACGGGCCGTGATCCGGGCCTTGCGTGTGAGGTCGCGCACGTCGCCTCGCTCCTCCGGCAGCATCACGGTCACGACGTCGCCGCCCGACCCTGCTCGCGCCGTGCGCCCCGACCGGTGCAGGTACGCCTTGTGCTCGGCGGGCGGGTCGACGTGGACCACGAGCTCGACGTCGTCGACGTGGATGCCGCGTGCGGCGATGTCGGTCGCGACGAGGACCCGGACCGCTCCCGAGGAGAACGCGTCGAGGTTGCGCTCGCGCGCACCCTGCCCGAGGTTGCCGTGCAGGTCGACGGCCGGGACACCGGCCCCCGTCAGCTGCTTGGCGAGCTTCTTGGCCTGGTGCTTGGTGCGCGTGAACAGCACCCGGCGCCCGGTCCCGCTCGCGAGCTCGTGCACCACGCGCTTCTTCGCCTCGACGTCGGCGACGGCGAGGATGTGGTGGGTCATCTGCGGCGGCGGGGCCGAGGCGTCGTCCACCGAGTGCGTGACCGGCCGGTCGAGGTAGCGCTTGACGAGCACGTCGACGCCGTTGTCGAGCGTCGCGGAGAACAGCAGGCGCTGCCCGGTCCGGGGGGTGCGGTCCATGATCCGCTTGACGCCGGGCAGGAAGCCGAGGTCGGCCATGTGGTCGGCCTCGTCCAGCACGGTGATCTCGATGTCGTCGAGCGACAGGTGACGCTGGCTGAGCAGGTCCTCGAGCCGTCCGGGGCACGCGATGACGACGTCGATGCCGCCGTCGAGCGCGGTGACCTGGCGGCCCTGGGACACGCCGCCGAAGATGGTCGTGGTCCGCAGCCCGAGGGCCGTGGCGAGCGGGGCCATCGCGGCGTCGATCTGGTTGGCCAGCTCGCGCGTCGGGCACAGCACGAGCGCACGCGGGCGGCCTGGCCGGCGGCGCGGCCGTCCCTCTGCCGCGGCCTGGGCGGCGGACGTCGCGAGCCGGGTCACGAGGGGCAGCGAGAACGCGAGCGTCTTGCCCGAGCCCGTGCGGCCGCGGCCGAGGACGTCGCGTCCGGCGAGCGAGTCGGGCAGTGACGCGGTCTGGATCGGGAACGGGGTGGTGATCCCTTGGTCCGCAAGGTGGCGGACGACAGGGGCGGGCAAGCCGAAGTCGGCGAAAGTAGTCACACAGGCCTCTCGGGGCTGGGCGTCAAGAACGACGCAGGTCGGGGTTCCGCCGCACGCAATCCGGGGATCTCCACGACGCAGGGCGCGCGGGTTCGCGCTGCCCTCAGGACCCCAGTGTGTCATGCCGTGATGAAATGGCGCCCGTGGACGAGACGAGCGCCGGCGTCGGACCTGTGCTCCAGCAGATCTGGACCGCCGCAACCACCCCCGTACCGCCGCCCGACCAGTACGTGGTCCTGGCCGCGGGGCTGGTCGCGCTCGCGGTCGTGCTCGTGACGCCCGTGTGGCACGTGGCCCGGCACGTCATCACGATCGCGCACGAGGGCTCGCACGCGTTCGCGGCCATGCTCACGGGCCGGCGGCTCGACGGGATCCGGCTCCACTCCGACACCTCGGGCCTCACCGTGTCCGCCGGCCGGCCGCGCGGCTTCGGCATGATCCTCACCGCGTTCGCGGGCTATGTCGGGCCCGGCCTGACCGGGCTGGGCGCCGCCTGGCTGCTGCGCCAGGGCTACGCCGTCGGCCTGCTGTGGCTCCTGGTGCTGCTGCTCGCTCTCCTGCTGCTCAAGGTCCGCAACCTGTTCGGGCTCTGGTCGGTCCTCGTGAGCGGGGCGCTGCTCGTCGCCGTGTCGTGGTGGCTCGACGCCGACGCGCAGTCCGCCGTCGCGTACGTCGTCACGTGGTTCCTGCTGCTGGGCGCGGTGCGCCCGGTGCTCGAGCTGCAGTCGCTGCGAGCGCGACGGCGGGCCCGACGATCCGACGCCGACCAGCTAGCCGTGCTCACGCACACGGCCGGCATCCTGTGGGTCGGCATCTTCCTGCTCGTCACCGTCGGCTGCCTGGTGCTCGGAGGAAGCTGGATCGTCGGGCCCGCCACGTCGTAAGGCCCCGCCTGCGGGGCTGTCAGAGCCGGGCGTACCGGGCGCGAGCGAACGAGTACACGCCGTAGGCGGCGATGCCCAGGCCGATCACGAACAGCAGGGCCGTCCCGAAAGGCTGGTCGTGGATGGTCTTCAGCGCCTCGTCGAGCCCGCCGGCCCGCGACGGGTCGGCCGTCGCGGCCGCCGCGACGAAGAGACCGCCGAGGACGCCGAGCGCGACGCCCTTGGCCACGTAGCCGGCCTGACCGAGCCGCACGACCGCCGTGCCGACGCCCTGGCCCCCGACACCGCGCAGGTCGTTCAGGAACTTCTTGCGCCAGCCCTTGACGACGTGGAACACGCCGACGCCGATGATCACGAGACCCACGAGGCCGACGATCCAGCGGCCGCCCGGCATGGCGAAGATGCCTGCCGTGAGGCTCTCCTGGTCACCGCCGGCGCTGCCGCCCTGCGCGTACCGGGCGCTGGTGTAGGCGAGGACGGCGTAGAGCACGCCCTTGGCCGCACTCTTGATCCGGGCGCCGGTCTGGTGCTGCGCGTCGGTCCCCGGAACACCGACCAGCGCCGACGTGAGCTGGAAGAGGGCGAGCGCGCCGAACCCGACGGCGACCGTCCACAGGAGCACGCCACCACCGGGCGCCTGCGCCAGGGCCTGGAACGCACCGGACTCGCTCGCCTGGCCGGCGGGCTGACCCAGGGCGAGCTGGATCGCGAGCCAGCCGATCAGGATGTGCAGCACACCCGACGCCACGTAACCGGCTCGGGCCAGGATGCGCAGAGCACCGTTGTTGTGCGCTCGGCGTGCGGCACCCGTTACGGGTCGGGCTGGACTGACAGACACCTTGTTCACCTCCGTCGCGCCGCGCGGGCCGCGGCGTCCGACACCTTGGCGCAGATCAGCGGGTTCCGCACGTCGGACGGCGAACTCGGCCCCCACGCACACGACGGCGGGCCGCCCCTGGGGGACGGCCCGCCGTCGTACGTCTGATCGGTGCCGACGCACCTTCTGCCCGGTGTCGGGCGACGTGCGTCAGCCCTGCGGCGTCAGCACGAAGCCCGGACCCTGGGCGGCCGGGTCGGTGTCGAGGGTCAGAGCGTCGAGCGCCGGGGCCGAGTCGGCCTCGACGAACACGTGGCTCGACCCGGCGTCGGCGACCACCTGGTCGTCGGGCTGCGGCGCAGGCACGAGGGCCAGCTCGAAGTTGCCGGGCTGACCGGCGGACTGGGCGATGCGCAGACCACCCTCAGCCGGCACGCCCGCCTGCTGGGCGAGGTCCTGCACCGCCGAACGGGCGTTGTCGGTCACGGTGAGCATGATCGCTCCTCTCGTCGGTTTCCGCGGACTTCTCCACCGAACCAAGGGCACGGGTCAAACGCAACGGTGAGACACGATTGGACGCAAATCTCCCACTTGGTGAGACTCGATGTGACAGGAGGCCGTCCGTGGCCATAGGTTGCCCCGCTGTTATCGAAACGTGACCGTCGGAGAGGGCGTCACGCCCCCGGAGAGATAGTCGCGGAGCACGACCGCCTGGTTGTGCTCGGTGTCATGGGCGGCGTACACGAGCGTGACGACGTCGTGCTGCTCGACGACGGTGCGCAGCGAGTCGGTGGCCGGGTTGGCGTCGAGCTCCGCCCGGTACCGCTCGGCGAACTGGGCGAAGCGCTCCGGGTCGTGCCCGAACTCCTTGCGCAGCTCGGTCGAGGGCGCGACGTCGCGCAGCCACTCGTCCACGTGGGCGCCTTCCTTGCTCACTCCGCGCGGCCACAGCCGGTCGACCAGGACGCGATACCCGTCGCCGTCGTCGCGCTCGTCGTAGACGCGTTTGATCGTGATGGTCATGAGGCCAGGCAAGCGCTCCCGAGGACGCTGCGCACCCCGCGCCCTGTCGCCCCGTCGCTCAGTCCAGCTCGGCGCGGTCCTTGAGCCCTGCGGCCTCGAGGTCGACGTACCGGCGCACGGTCCGGCCACCCAGCAGGCCGACGACGCCGGCCAGCGGCCCGCTCTGGTCGATCGACAGCGTGACGCTGGTCCCGTCCAGCGCGGCGGCGACGTCGTGCACGGCCGTCGTCACGACGCCGGCCGCCCGCGAGGTCCACACGAAGCTGCGGCCCGGGTCGACAGCCGTGATCGCCCAGTCCGCGTAGGGCAGGCGGGGCTGTTTGACCCGCACCTTCTCACCGACGCTCAACGCACCCGTGCGCGATCGGGTGAGCTCGGTCATCGATGCCGTCCACGTGGGCCACGCCTCCAGGTCCTCGAGAACGTGCCAGACGACGTGCGGTGGCGCAGCGACGTGGACGGTCGTGGCGTATCTCATCTCCCCAGAGTGCCCAGCCCGCCGGCCCCCGACAAGACCATCCCGGCCGTGCCGGACGCGCCTGGCAGCACGACGCGGCCCCGGCACCGTCGCGTACGCTGACCGGCGACGACCGCGACGTCGGGCGGTGCCTCACCTGCTCCTCGTGCGCGTCCCGGCCCTCTGGGACAAGACATTCACTCCTTCCTGCGAGAACGCGCCTGACCTGCACGTACGCAGAGCCCGGTACTGGGACGCCTCCCGGGTTGGGCCGGAATGCTCCCCAGCCGATCGTGGAACGCCATGGCCCTGGCACCATGATCTGCCAGAGCGCGACGCAACCCGTTCAGGTTGGTCGGGGGTCCGTGCACGAGGGCGCGTGCCAGGCGCTCGGCGATGTGGCACGGCGCGTACCCGGTGAGGGAGTCCGGGCGGGCGCGCGCCTACTCCCGACCTAGGTGTACTGGGCGAGGACGTTGGTGATGTCGATGTCCGTTGACAACAGGAGAACCTCCGGTTGGGCTGTGGCTTGTCGAAGGCCCACACCCACCCGGAGGTTCTCGTACCTCACGCTCACGGCCGGCGAAGGAGTCCGTCACCGCCGGCATCAGGGGGTCGCGTGTCCGGCCGCGCGCCGTTCGAGGTGGTCCGCCAGGACACCTGACCTATGCGCGAGGTCGCGCCGACGAACCCCGTCGAACCATGACGAGCCCCGGCGAGTGCGGGCGGAGCGTCGCCGATCCGCCCGCTGATCAGGCGCTGCGCTCCTGCAGTGCGCATGGGCGAAGCAACCCTTACCGTCGGTATTGAGCCCCGCGTGGCGGGGTCGTTATCAGAGGGGGGCTGAACATGGTTACGAACACGCGTCGAGCCAAGCGACACGAGGGTGAGCCCGAGGTCGTCGAGCTCAATCCGGTCTTCGCCAGGCCGGGGGAGGCCACCGCCATCCCCAAGTTCGACTTCCCGGCCGACGAGGCGCTGCCGGAGACGGCCTACCAGATCGTCCACGACGAGGCGATGCTCGACGGCAACGCGCGCCTCAACCTCGCGACGTTCGTCGGCACGTGGATGGACGAGCACGCGGCGCGGCTGTACATCGAGGCCGCCGACAAGAACATGATCGACAAGGACGAGTACCCCCAGACCGCGGCCGTCGAGACGCGGTGCTGGACGATGCTCGCCGACCTGTGGCACGCGCCGGACCCGAAGAACACGATCGGGACGTCGACCATCGGCTCCTCCGAGGCGGCGATGCTCGGCGGTCTGGCCCTCAAGCGGCGCTGGCAGCACGCGCGGCGGCAGGCCGGCAAGCCGACGGACCGGCCCAACCTCGTGCTGTCCAGCGCGGTGCAGGTGTGCTGGGAGAAGTTCTGCAACTACTTCGAGGTCGAGGCGCGCTACGTGCCCATCTCCATGGAGCACAAGGTCCTGGACGGCTACGAGCTCGAGAAGTACGTCGACGAGAACACGATCGGCGTCGTCGCGATCATGGGCGTCACCTACACCGGCATGTACGAGCCCGTCGCGCAGATCGCCGCAGCGCTCGACCGCATCCAGGAGTCGACCGGGGTCGACGTGCCGATCCACGTCGACGGCGCGTCGGGCGGCATGATCGCGCCGTTCGTCCAGCCCGACCTCGAGTGGGACTTCCGCGTGCCGAGGGTCGCGTCGATCAACACGTCCGGCCACAAGTACGGCCTGGTGTACCCCGGGCTGGGCTGGGTGGTGTGGCGCGACCTGGCGTCGCTGCCCGAGGACCTCGTGTTCCGGGTGTCGTACCTCGGCGGCGACATGCCGACGTTCGCGCTGAACTTCTCCCGCCCCGGCGCCCAGGTGCTCCTCCAGTACTACCTGTTCATCCGGCTCGGGCGCGCCGGGTACGAGACGGTGCAGCGGACGTCGCGCGACGTCGCGCTCTACCTCTCGGGCGAGATCGCGAAGATGCCCGCGTTCGAGCTGTGGAACGACGGCTCCGACATCCCGGTGTTCGCGTGGCGACTGCGCGAGGGGCACACCACCAACTGGAACCTGTACCACCTCTCCGAGCGCCTGCGCACGAAGGGCTGGCTGGTGCCCGCCTACCCGATGCCGGCCGACCTGACCGACCTCACCGTCCAGCGCGTCGTGGTCCGCAACGGGTTCAGCCACGACCTCGCGTCCGCGTTCCTCGCCGACCTGCGCGACGAGACCGCCTACCTCGACGCGCTGACCGGGCCGATGCCGGTCGAGGGTCAGCGCTCCGGGTTCCACCACTGAGCACGGCCGGAGCAGGGGGAGGTCCGATGAGCACGCAACCCAGCACGTCTTCACCCGGTGCGACCGGGCCACACATCCGGGCCGACGGCACGCACGCGCCGTCCGCCGACCACGTCAAGCCGCACCCGTTCGGCACGCCGGGTGCGCGCACGCCACCCGGCCACACGGGCCCGGCGATCGGGGCGCCTGCCGTCGGGCCGGCGACCTACATGTCCGTCCTGCAGCTCGCGATGCTCACCGTCGTGGTGGTCGCGTCGCTGCGCTCCCTCCCGGCGATCGCGACCTACGGGCTCGGGTCCGTGACCCTGTTCGTCATCCCCGCGATCGTGTTCCTCGTGCCGACGGCCCTCGTGGCCGCCGAGCTCGCGACCGGCTGGAAGGGTGGCGTCTTCACGTGGGCGCGCGAGGCGTTCGGCGAACGCGTCGGCTTCGTCGCGATCTGGCTGCAGTGGATCCAGAACGTCGTCTGGTACCCCACGCAGATCGCGTTCATCGCGGCGAGCCTGTCGTTCGTCATCAACGACCAGGGCCTGGCGAGCAACGGTCTGTACACCGCCGTGGTCATCCTCGTCCTGTACTGGGGGTCCACCCTCATCACGCTGGCGGGCGGCAACCTGTTCGCCAAGGTCGGGTCGTGGAGCGGCATCTTCGGCACGCTCCTGCCCGCGGTCATGCTCATCGTCTTCGGCGCGATCTGGCTGAGCACCGGCGAGAAGTCGGAGACGCCGCTCGAGGCGTCCGCCGTCATCCCGCCGTGGACCGGCATCGCGTCGATCGTGCTCATCGTGTCCAACGTCCTCGCGTACGCGGGGATGGAGGTCAACGCCGTGCACGCCAACGACATGAAGAACCCCGGCCGCGGGTTCCCCCGGTCGATCGCGATCGCGACCGGCCTCATCCTGCTGGTGTTCATCCTGCCGACCATCGCGATCTCCGTCGCCGTGCCCAAGAAGGAGCTGGGCGTCACCAACGGGATCAACCTGGCCTTCAAGGAGTTCTTCGACCACTGGAACATCGCCTGGGGCACGCCGCTCATCTCCCTGCTGATCGCGCTCGGGGCGTTCGCGTCGGTCGTCACGTGGATCGCCGGTCCGTCGCGCGGTCTGCTGGCCGCGGCGCGCACGGGCCTGCTGCCCCCGGCGCTCCAGCGTCGCAACAAGGCCGGCGTACAGGTCGGCATCCTCGGCGTCCAGGGCATCATCGTGACGCTGCTGGCACTGCTGTTCGTCCTGGTGCCGAACGGGAACACCGCGTTCATCGCGCTCGTCGACATGGCCGCCGCGCTGTACCTGATCATGTACATGCTCATGTTCGCCGCGGCGATCCGTCTGCGTCGTACACAGCCGGACGTCGTGCGCACGTACCGGACACCGGCGTTGAAGCTCGTCGCCGGCGTCGGCTTGGCCTTCAGCGCCATCGCGTTCGTGCTCGCGTTCATCCGGCCGTCGGGGTTCACCGGCCTCTCCGAGGTGGGGTACCCGCTCGTCGTGGGACTGGTGGTCGTCGTCCTCGGCGGGCCGCCGCTGCTCTTCTACGCGCTGCGCAAGCCGACGTGGGACAAGCGCACCGCGGAGGAGCGCGCGACCAGCGACGGCGTGCTCGTCAACCCGCCGCCCGCTGGGTCGACACCCTCGTCCGCGGCGTCGATACCGCCGCCCGCGGGGCCCGGAACGGGGCAGCCGGGCACCAGCCGGCCCGCGACGAGCTAGGGCGTGTCTCCTATTTCCGTGACCAGGTGATGCAGGCGGCCAGGAGGACGGCTGCGCGGTAGGTGATGGCGAGCTTGTCGTAGCGGGTGGCGATGGCGCGCCACTGCTTGGCCCAGGCGAATGCCCGTTCGACGACGTTGCGGCTTGCTGGCCTCAGTGGGTGGGTCGCTGAGCAGACCACCGAGCCGTGGTTCGTCGAGAACGTCGCGAAGCTCGCCGCATCCGGCCTGGCCGAGCAACACCTTGCAGCGTCGCTCCACGCATCGGCAGTCCCCGCGGACCTGCTCGTCAGCTTCATGCGGCCTCCAGCCACGTGCGAGGAGAGCGCGCCCGCGACGTCGAGCCCGCGTACCCTGGGTGCCCGGGTGCGCAGCGCTGACCAGGAGTTCTCTCGAGAGTTCTCGCGAGCCTTGTCTCAGTGAATCCCTGCATGTCCCGGCCCTCTAGCTCAATTGGCAGAGCAGCGGACTTTTAATCCGCGGGTTCTGGGTTCGATCCCCAGGGGGGCCACCACCGCGGCACCGCGTCGTCCCGGTCAGAGCGAGTGCTCCTCGTCGTCGAACATGAGCCACTCGGGCCAGCTGTCGGTGACCGCCAGGAGCAGCAGGACGAGCTGGACGACGTGCAGCGCCGCCAGGCCCCAGAGGGTCGCCATCTGCCATCGGGTGCGCCGCACCGGCGTCCTGAGCGCGACGAGCGGCCCGACGAACGGCAGACCCGGCACCGACGGGGCGACCACGATCATGAAGGCCACGATCCCGAGGAACCACCCCGTCGCGGCTCGCGCCTCGTGCTGGGACTGCGGTGCTGGGGCGTGGACGGTCATGTGGCTCCTGAGATCGGTGCGCAGAACCTACCGCCCGGGCGGGCGGCTACCCGCAAGACGACAACTCCTATAGTTTTCATCGAGAATCGTCGTCTCGAGCCTGCGGAGGTACACCCATGGAGCCCACCGACTGTCGCAGCGTCCGCACCGTCGTGATCGGCGGAGGCGCCGCCGGGGTCATCACGGCAGCGCACCTGCTCCGGCGAGCGGACCATCTCCACCCTGTCGACGTCACGATCGTCGACCCCGCCGCGACGATCGGCCCCGGGCTCCCCTACCGCACGACAGAGCCGCAGCACACGCTCAACAACGTGGCGGCGCGCATGAGCGCCCTGCACGACGACCCGGACCACCTCCTGCGCTGGTGTGCGGAACACGGCATCCCGGCCGACCCGCGCGCCTTCCTGCAGCGCTCGACCTACGGCGACTACCTTGCCGGACTGCTCGCCGCCCTCCCGGTGCCGCAGGGCAGCAGCGTGCGGCACCTGCGCGGCCAAGCCGTCGACGTCGTCGACGACGGACCCGACGTCGTCGTCCGGCTCGACGGCGGTGCGCTCGTTCCCGCCGACCACGTGGTCCTCGCCCTCGGGACGCCGCCCCCGCTCCGGCTGCCGTCCTACGAGGACCGCGGGAGCACGGTCGTGGACGCGTGGAGCTCCGACCTGGCCGCCCACGCGGCGCACGCCGAGTCGGTCCTGCTGGTCGGCACCGGGCTCACGGCCGCGGACGCCGCCGTCGTCGCCCACCGCGCGAACCCGCGCGCCAGGATCACCGCGGTCTCCCGGCACCGCATGCTTCCGGCCGTGCACGCCGCCGACCCGCTCATGCCCCCGTCGGTGGTCGATCTCGAGGACGTCGACGGCCTGGACGCCGCCGTCGCGGCCCTCGCCGACCACGTGTCCCGGGCACGCGCCGCAGGTACCGACTGGCGGTTCGTCGCCGACGCGTTCAGGCACGAGGCCAACGACGTCTGGTCACGCCTGTCCATGGCCGACCGCGCACGCTTCCTGCGCGACCACGCGCGGTCCTGGGAGACTGCCCGGCACCGGATGCCCCGCCCGATGCGGGCCACCCTGCGCAGCCTCGTCTCGTCGGGCACGCTCACGTTCGCGCGCGCCGCCGAGCTCGACCCGGCCGCGCGGTTCGACCTGGTCGTGCGCTGCACCGGCCCAGGACCGGTCGCCGCGCGCGGCTGGAACCCGCTCGTGGACGCGCTGCTCGACCGCCGGGCCGTCCGCGCACATCCGCTCGGCCTGGGTCTCGACCTCGCCGCGGACGGCACGGTGCTCGGCCTCGGGCCTGCCCAGGCCGGCCGGTTGCACGCCGTCGGCGCCGCCCGGCGCGGCCTCGAGTGGGAGGTGGCCGCCGTGCCCGACCTGCGCGTCCAGGCAGCACGCCTGTCCGAGGCGATCCTGGCCGCCCCTGGCCTGCCCGGCAGACGGGACGGCGCCCAGCGACGCCCGCTGGCGCACGCCTAGCAGCGGCGGGGTGTCAGGAGCAGATCGCGCGGAACTCCTTGAGCCCGTCGGTCGCCGACGCGATGTCGAGCTGCACGCTCTCGCCCGAGTCCGCGTCGAGGTGCTCCTGCATCTGCGTGAACGGCACGCGGACCTTCGCGAGCGCCGCAGCCAGGTCGTCCGGGACGCGCTCCTCGAGCCGCCCGAGCTCGACCGCCATCGCGTGCATCCGGTCGGCGGCCGAGACGTCGAAGTTCTCGTTCGCCCCGACCAGCGCCTCACCGATGCGCCGCTCGAGCGGCTGGTCTCCGCTGACGTACATGGCCGCGCAGGCCTGGTCGTGATCGAGCGGCCCCTGCGCGGGGACCGTGCTGCCGGCCGAGACGCTGGGCGTGCTCGACGGCGTCGCGACGGCGGCAGGCTCGTCGACGCTCGAGTCGGAGCAACCGGCCACCATACCGACGACGAGGCCCGCCCCCAGGGCGAGCGGGAGGGCCGCGCGCGAGGCGCGGCTGAAGCGGGAACGGCGCGAGATCATGCGGTCATGGTGACATCTGGTCGCCGCGCGCTCCGAATCGCGGACTTCGCCTCGCGCCCTCGGAATCGTGCACTCGAAATCGTGCACGGACATGGGGAGCGGCCCGGGATGCCAAGATCGTGCCACGGCGCCCGTCCGCCGTCCCGCACCGACAGGGAGGTCCCGTGCACGCGCTGGTCACCAACGACGACGGCATCGACTCGCCCGGCCTGGCCGTGCTCGCCCGCGCGGCGCTCGACGCCGGGTACGAGGTCACGGTCGCCGCACCGGCGCAGGAGGCGTCCGGATCCTCGGCGTCGCTGGCGGGGGCGGGCTATGACGGGCGGCTCGAGCTCGAGCCGAAGCTCGCACCGGGCCTGCCGGACGGCGTCCGCTCGCTCGCCGTGAGCGCGACGCCCGCGCTCATCGTGTTCGCCGCGTCGTACGGCGCGCTCGGGCCGCGGCCCGACCTGATCCTGTCGGGCGTCAACCTCGGGCCGAACACGGGCAACTCGGTGCTGCACTCGGGGACGGTCGGGGCAGCCATGTCGGGCACGATGCTCGGCATCCCGTCGGCCGCCTTCTCGCTCGGCGCCTTCCGTCCGCAGCACTGGGAGACGGCCGAGCACGTCGCCCACCACGTGCTCGGCTGGATGGTCCGGACGCCGCTCGACGGGCGCACGGTCAACGTCAACGTGCCCGACGTCCCGGTCAGCGAGCTGCGCGGGCTCCGCCAGGCGCCGCTCGCGTCCTTCGGCGTGGTGCAGGGATCGGTCGTCGAGGCGGGCGAGCGGTTGGTCGTCATGCGCTACGAGGCAGTGGACGAGCCGAGCGAGCCGGAGTCCGACGCGGGCTGGCTCACCCGCTGCTGGGCGACCGCGACGCTGCTGCGCGCCCCGGTCGCCGACGACGGCCTGGCCGTGCCACCGCTCTGACCCGGCTCCCTCGGCCGCTGTCGGCTACGTCCCGTCGCCGTCGGGGCCCGCCGTCGGCCCGCCGTCCCCGGAGTCCGGTGCGACGCGGCGCTCCTCGACGGGCTCGATCTCCCCGGTACGGCCGAGGTTGCGCTCGGCGGTGTGCTCCCGCTCGTCGATCACGTCCCGGCCGGGGCCGTGGAACCGCTTCGACCGCGCTTCCGCCTCGGCGCTGCCGCTGAACAGCGCGGAGCGCTCCGGGCCGGACGCGCGGTCGGCCGGAGCGCCGTCGACCGCGGGTACCAGCACCGTCGCGTCGCCGTCCGCCGCCGCGCCCCGCAACGAGCCCAGCACGACCGTCGGCTCGTGGGGCGCCACGGGCCGCACGCTCGAGCGCGCGGGCGTGGGCAGCGCGCGCTCCCGCACCGGCGGTCGAGCGGGTACGACGGCGGGTGCGGTGGGCGGCTCGGCCTCCGCGCTCTCGGCCTCCGCCTCGTCCTCGTCGGCGGGTTCGGCAGGTTCGGCGGGTTCGGCGTCCCGGGCTGCGCCGGGCTCGATCGCGGGGACCGGCTCCTGGCCGGTGCCGGGCATGCCCTCGACACGCGTGCGCGGGAGCGCCGCGGGTGCCTCGCGCTGGAGCCACTGGACCAGGCCTTCGCGCACGTAGCACCGCAGGTCCCACATGGTCGGCGCGTCGGGGGCGCTGACGAGGGCGCGGAGGCGGACCAGCCCGCCCACCGCGTCGGTCACCTGCAGCACGCCCGTGCGCCGGTCCCACAGGGTCGACTCGTCGAGGAGCCGGTCGAGCTCGCGGCGCAGGTCGTCCAACGGCACCCGGAAGTCGACGTCGAGCTCGACCGTGCCGAGCAGGTCCGCGGCCCGCCGCGTCCAGTTCTCGAACGGCGTCGCCGTGAAGTAGGTGCAGGGCAGGATGATCCGGCGGTCGTCCCACACGTGCACGACGACGTACGTGAGCGTGATCTCCTCGATGCGCCCGAACTCGCCCTCGAGCACGACGACGTCGTCGACCCGGATGGCGTCCGTGAACGCGATCTGCATGCCGGCGAACGCGTTGGCCAGCGACGACTGGGCGGCCAGGCCCGCGACGATCGACACCAGGCCGGCCGAGGCGAGCAGGCTCGCGCCCGCGGCCCGTGCCCCGGGGAACGTCAGCAGCACCGCCGCGACGGTGCAGATGACGATGGCGGCCACGGTGAGCCGCCGGACGACGCTGATCTGCGTGCGCGCGCGCCGGGCACGCCGGTCGTCGGCGTCCTGGACGGTGAAGCGCGCGAGGGCGCGCTCCTCGACGACGAATGCAGCCGCTCCCACGGTCCATGCCACCGTGACGATCGTGGCGATCAGCAGCGCGTGCTGCACCGTCTCGAACCACGGCTCGCTCGCGTGAGCCGATCTGGCGAACGCGATCCACACGCCAATGACCATGAGCAGCGCCCGGGTCGGGCCCCGCATCCGCAGAGAGAGCTCGCGCGCCACGGCGCTGCGCCGTCCGATCCGCCGCACGAGGACCGAGATGACGGTGGCCAGGACGAAAGCGACGACGACGGCAGCGGCTGCCCAGGCCAGGGTGACGGCGAGGCTCGCCGTGGCCTCCACCGTCGTCGAGGGGTCGGTCCCGTCCACGTCACGCATGGGCTCAGCCTAGGAACGTGCGGCCCGCAATTCCCGATGAGTGGCGCAGCCTGGTGCTCGACGGGTCGCCGGTGGTTGACTATGGACGCGTTCGCGACGGATGCCCGATGAGGGCGCCGTCGCGCGTGCCACATCCCCGGACCGGAGGACTGCCCCGCGTGACAACACAGCAGCGCCCTGCCCTTCCGTCACGCCGCGACATCCACCGTCCCCACAAGCGCAAGCGCAGCCGTACCCCCCGCTCGTGGGCGGGGGCGACCGCCGCGATCTCCACGCTGGCGATCACGACCGCCGTCGCGACGACGCTGAGCCCCGCGGGCGCCGACGCATCGCCCACCCCGCATGCGGGTCCGCCCGTGGCAGGCACCAACACCTCCCCCGTCCCCGTGACGTACGCGGCGGCAGCCGCGGCCGGCAACGGCAGGCTCTCGGACGCCGTCACGCAGGCGAGCGTCACGATCGCCCGCGCGGACTACCTCTCGAGCGAGGCGTACGCCGTCCCGAACGCCAAGCGCGAGCAGATCGCCGCCGCCGCGCAGGCGCTGCGCGATCTCATGACGCAGCGGTCTGGCACCGACTCCCGGGCGTCGCGCGCGGGCGAACGCCAGCCGCTCACCACCCGGACGGCCGCGCTCACCTCGGCCGGCGACGACGAGGCGATCACGGCCGCGACGGCGCAGCTGGCCGCCCTGCTCGACGACGGCGAACGCACCGCGGGCGACGTCATCGACCCCGGGCCGCCGACCCCCGACGAGATCCTCGCCGACCAGGCCGAGGCGGCCGCGGCAGCCGCGCCCGAGCTCGCCGCGCTCGC
>Ga0233385_1000054_pt1 | contig 64628 bp, 62 predicted proteins | sample ElkDunMinimDraft_16_FD_191543 | JGI IMG/M metagenome (GOLD analysis project Ga0233385, IMG submission 191543) | Fecal eukaryotic communites from dung pellets of Tule Elk in California, USA - Elk Dung G36 | ecosystem: Host-associated > Mammals > Digestive system > Large intestine > Fecal | place...
CTGAGCATCTTACCCCAGTCCAGCGCTCCCCCGAGACCCGGCCCACCCCTCGCGAGGTACCGCCCACCCGTCGAGATACCGGGTCCGCCCCTGTACCTCGACGGTGAACCCGGTATCTCGACGTCGACAGCCGAGGACGGCTACCGACGTCGCCGGGCCGCGCGGACGCGAGCCGCGAGGCGCTCGGGGTGCAGCAGGTCGTCCCACGTGACGCGGATCAGTATCCATCCCGCCTCCACCAGCGCGTCATGTCGGGTCTTCTCGGCCACCAGCGCCTGGACACCGTCCCCGAAGGTGCCGTCGTACTTGAGCGCTCCGTCGAACTCGAGACCGATCTTCAGCTCGGGCCATCCGAGGTCGACCCACCGCCTCCCCGACCAGGTGTCCACCGGGACGGCGGCGACGGGCCGCGGCATCCCCGCCTCCACGATGAACCACCGGACGAGCGACTCGCCCGGGGACTCGACGCGACCGTCCGCCACCTGCAGCACACGCCGGGCGCTGCGGACGCCTCGCCTGCCCGCATGCTCGCCCAGGATCCTGGCCAGCTCGTCGCTGGCTGCACCCATGCGCAGCGCGGAGTCGACGACGACGACTGCTTGCTCCGGACGCAACAGCCGGGCACAGTCGACCGCTGTTCGGGCGAGCGACGTGACCGGCACGCCCGCGAGGGTCGCGCGATCGCGTTCCGGAAGATCCTTCGACCAGTGCCGCCGCAGGGACCGGTCGAAACCAGGCACGTCGGGCGGGGTGAGCTGGACGGTGTGGACCTCGTCGGCCAGGCGCCAGGTCCAGCATCCCCACAGCAGCGCGGCGCTCGTGTGGCTGAACCAGAACGCGGAAGTACGGCTCTCGAGCTCCGCCGCGATGCGTTCCAGGACCCGCCGCTCCCGCTCCAGCGCCACACCCTCGGCGGCGTTCCGAGCGACCCGGTATGCGCCTCGTCGGATCCGCTCCAGCTGCCCGGCCTTGACCCCGCGTGCGATGTCGGCCTCGCGGTCCGGGCGGGACAGCACGACTGGCGGCAGCGGTCGCGGCTCCGGCACCAGGCCGACGCCCCGGGCACGGCCGGCCTGACGGGTCGAGTTCATGCCGCGAGTGTCCCGACGATCCCGCACCGAGGGCCGTCGTCGTCCACAGACCTGACGCGAGGTACCGGGATCCCCGTCGACGTACCGGAGTGAACCCGGTACCTCGGCGGGATGTCGGTACCTCGCGGCGGTGGCGCAGGCTCGAGTGCTAGGGGCGGGAGTCGAGGATCTCGCGGATGCGCTCGAGGCGGTCGCTCACCTGCCGCTCGTACCCCCGGTCGGATGGCGCGTAGTACCGCCGGTCCACGAGCTCGTCCGGCAGGTACTGCTGGGCCGCGACGGCGTGCGGCTGGTCGTGGGAGTACACGTAGCCCGAGCCGTGGCCGACCTTCTTCGCACCCGCGTAGTGCGCGTCGCGCAGGTGCGGCGGCACGAGCCCGATGCGCCCGGAGCGCACGTCGTCGAGCGCCGCGTTGATGCCCAGGTAGGCCGCGTTCGACTTGGGCGCGGTCGCCAGGTGCACGACGGCCTCGGCCAGCACGATGCGCCCCTCGGGCATGCCGATGAGCTGGACGGCCTGCGCAGCGGCGACCGCGGTCTGGAGCGCGGACGGGTCGGCCATGCCGACGTCCTCGGCCGCGGAGATGACCAGCCGCCGGGCGATGAAGCGCGGGTCCTCCCCCGCGGCGATCATGCGGGCGAGGTAGTGCAGCGACGCGTCGACGTCGGACCCGCGGATCGACTTGATGAACGCGGAGATCACGTCGTAGTGCTGGTCGCCGTCGCGGTCGTAGCGCACGGCCGCGACGTCGACGGCCCGCTCGACCGTCGCGAGGTCGACCAGGAAGGGCGGCTCGCCGCCAGCGGCGTCGCTCAGCGCGGCACCCGCCGCGGCCTCCAGCACCGTGAGCGCCTTGCGGGCGTCACCCCCGGCCATCCGCACGAGCTGGTCCTCGGCGTCCTCGGCCAGCTCCACGGTGCCGTCGAGACCGCGCTCGTCGGCCACGGCCCGGCGCACCAGGGTCCGGATGTCCTCGGACGTCAGCGGCTCGAGCGTCAGCAGGAGTGACCGCGACAGCAGCGGCGAGTTCACCGAGAAGCTCGGGTTCTCCGTCGTTGCCGCCACCAGGGTGACCCACCGGTTCTCCACGCTCGGCAGCAGGGCGTCCTGCTGCGACTTCGAGAACCGGTGCACCTCGTCGATGAACAGGACCGTCTCGTCCCCGCCGGTCGCCAGCCGGCGCCGGGCGTCCTCGACGACCTGCCGCACCTCCTTGACGCCCGCGGTCACCGCCGAGAGCTCGACGAACCGACGCCCCGAGACGGTGGCGACGAGGTAGGCGAGCGTGGTCTTGCCGGTGCCGGGCGGCCCCCAGAGGATGACCGAGCCGGGCGCCGCGCGGCGTGAAGCGTCGTCCGCAGGCTCGACCAGGCGACGCAGCGGCGAGCCGGGCACGAGGAGATGGCCCTGGCCCGCGACCTCGTCGAGCGAGGCTGGGCGCATGCGCACGGCGAGCGGTGCGCCCGGCCCGTACCGCGACGCCACCGGCGTGCCGTCGGCAGCCGTGGTCACGGTGTCGAACAGATCCATGGCGCCCAGCCTACGGACGGCTACCCACACCCGTGACCCGCGAGGGCCGGCGACCGGTCCGGGCGGCCGTCACGGCTCGGGCGCGGTGATGTAGCGCTGCACCGTCGGCGCGAGCCATGCCACCACGTCGTCGTGCGTCATGTCCGCGGCGGGCCCGAAGCGCAGCACGTAGCGCAGGAGCGCCATCCCCAGCACCTGGGAGGCCACGAGCACGGCCCGGCGCGAGGCCTGCTCGGCGTCGTGCCCGAAGCGCTCCGCGACCGGGACGAGCTGGTCCCGGAAGACCTCGCGCATCCGAGCGGCGCCCGCCGGTTGTGTGGCACCCACCCGGAGCAGCGTGACCAGCACCGGGTCCCGCTCCCACAGGTCCAGGAAGTGCTGGACGAGCACGGTGCCGACCTCCTCGGCGGCAACCGTGCCCACGTCCGGGAGGTCCAGCTCGACGTCGATCACCGTGGCGAACAGCTCGTCCTTCGAGCCGAAGTAGCGCATCACCATCGACGGGTCGATGCCGGCCTGGCGCGCGACGGCGCGCACCGTGGCCCGCTCGTACCCGTCCTCGGCGAACCGCTCCCGAGCGGCGTCGAGGATCGCGGCGCGGGTGGCGTCCGAACGCCGGGCGGGAACAGTCTGACCTGACATGCCCACAACTGTAGGCCAACATGCGTTGACATACGTTCCCGACACGCCTAGCGTCGACAACGAGCGTTGGCCAACGCACGTTGACCTATTGGGGCCGCGCGAACCGAGGGGGAAAGCATGGACGCCGATGTCATCGTCGTCGGAGCAGGTCCGACCGGTCTGCTGCTCGCGGGGGACCTTGCGTGTGCCGGCGTCCGCGTCACGGTCCTCGAGAAGCGGCCCGCTCAGCTGAGCAACCTCACCCGCGCCTTCGCGGTCCACGCCCGCAGCATGGAGGTGCTCGACTCCCGCGGCCTGGCGGACGACCTGCTCACCACCGGCCGTGCGGTCCCCCGCGTGCGCCTGTTCGACCGCCTCGAGATCGACCTCGACCACCTCCCCACCCGGTTCCCCTTCGTGCTGGTCACGCCGCAGTACGAGGTCGAGCGGCTGCTGCGCCGGCGCGCGGAGGACGCCGGCGCGGCGTTCCGGTTCGACACCGAGGTGACCGCCCTGCACCAGGACGACCGCGGCGTCACCGCGGAGGTCGCCCGCCGGGACGGCCGCGGCACGGTGCGCGCGGGCTACCTGGTCGGCGCGGACGGCGTCCGGTCCGCCGTCCGGACGGCCGTCGGGGCCCCGTTCCCCGGCCAGACGGTCATCCGGGCGATGGTGCTCGCCGACGTCCGGCTCGCGGAGCGTCCGCCGGACGTCCTCACCGTCGCCTCGCGCGCCGGCGCGCTCGGGTTCCTCGCGCCGTTCGGCGACGGCCGCTACCGCTTCATCGGCTGGGACGGCGAGCGCGCCGTCGACGCGCCGGTCGAGACCGAGGAGATCCGCCGGATCGCCCGCGCCACGTTCGGCACGGACTACGGCATCCACGACGTCACGTACGCGGACCGCTTCGCAGCGGACGAACGGCAGGCGCCGCACTACCGGTACGGCCGGGTCCTGCTCGCGGGCGACGCCGCGCACGCGCACAGCCCCGCGGGCGGGCTCGGGATGAACACCGGGCTGCAGGACGCCGCGAACCTCGGCTGGAAGCTCGCCGCCGTCGTGCACGGGGCCGAGCCGACGCTGCTCGACACCTTCGAGGCCGAACGCCACCCGGTCGGCCGCCAGGTGCTGCGGGCGAGCGGGACCATCCTGCGGCTCGCGACCCGGCCGGGCCCCCTCGTCGCCACTGCGCGGCGCGTACTCGTCGCGGTGGTCTCGCGAGCCGAGCCCGTCCGGCGACGGGCGGCGGGCATGGTCTCCGCGATCGCAGTCTCCTACCCGCGGCCCCGGCGCTCGCACCCGATGGTCGGACGGCGCGCGTCCGACCTCGCGCTCGTGCCGGGTCCGCACGGGGCACGCCTCGCCGAGGCGCTCCGGGCCGGCCGGTTCGTGCTGGTGCTGCCGCGCTCGGTCGGGGATCCTGGGCCCATGACCTCCCGCCCTCCGGTGTCCGCGGGCGAGCGCGACGCCACCGACCGCGTGGTCGTCGAGCGTGCCGACGACGATCCCACCGCCCTCCTCGTCCGTCCGGACGGCTACGTCGCGAGCGCGCACCGAGCAGCAGCGTGACCGAGCGCCTGACCACGGCCGCGCTGGTCGACCGAGCGGCCGCGCTCGCGCAGGGCCCGGGCCGGTCGCTGCTCGGGCTCACGGGACCGCCCGGCGCCGGCAAGTCGACGCTCGCCGCCACGCTCGCGGACGCGCTCGCCCCGCGGGCGGTCGTGGTCGCGATGGACGGGTTCCACCTCTCGCAGCGGGTGCTCGCCGACCTGGGCCGCCAGGACCGCAAGGGCGCGGTCGACACGTTCGACGACGGCGGGTACGCCGCGCTCGTCGAACGCCTCGCCGCCCGCGACGAGCCCGTGGTCTACGCGCCTGCCTTCTGCCGGGAGATCGAGGAGCCGGTCGCCGCCGGGGTCGCCGTGCCCGCCGAGGTGCCGCTCGTCATCACCGAGGGCAACTACCTGCTCGCACGCTCGGGCGCCTGGCCGCGCGCCCGATCGCACCTGAGCGAGGTCTGGTACGTCGAGCTCCCCGACGACCAGCGCCTCGAACGCCTCGTCGCCCGCCACCACGACTTCGGCAAGACGCCCGAGGACGCGCGCACCTGGGCGCACGGTTCCGACCAGCGCAACGCCGCGTTCGTGGCGGCCACGCGGTCCGATGCCGACCTCGTCGTCGAGTGGTCCGGGTGAGCGGACCGCAGGCGGCGGGTCAGCGGCGGCGGGTCCAGCTCTCGACCCGGTGCCAGACGTCGAAGCCGAGGCGCGCATAGACGCGGCGGGCCGCGTGGTTGTCGGCGATCACGTTGACCGTCACGACGCCGAACTGCCGCAGGCCGTCCGCTGTCGCACGCCCGGTGACCGCGCTCGCCAGGCCCCGCCCGCGGTGGTCCGGGTGCGTCGCGACGGCCTGGACCAGGGCCGAGCCCGCGCGCGTCGCGGTGGCGCAGCCGACCGCGACGAGCCTGCCCCGGCCCCGCCCCGAGACCGACGGCTGGCGCCACCCGTACCAGCGGGACCGGTCGGCGCGCGGGCCGCCCGGACCTTCGTCCGCGGTCGGGTTGGCGATCGCGAGCAGGTGCTGGATCTCGTCCCCGTCGGCGACGACGTCAAGCTCGAGAACACCCGTGCTCCCGCCGTCGACGGCCGGACGACCTGGCTCGTCGACCATGCCCCAGCGGTCCCACTCACCGCGCAGCGGGTCGCGCTGCAGACCCCACTGGTCGAGGCGATCGGCGACGAGCGCACCCGTGCCCCGGCTCAGGGCGACGATGGCCGGCCGGTGGTCGAGCTCGACCGTGCGCAGGAGCCGCGCAAGCCGCTCGGGCTCGCCGACGGCGGTCAGCACGGCGGGCGGCGGCGCGCCGGCAGAAGGCAGCGCGGCGTCGGGCGCCCCGACCACCGGACCGAGCAGCAGGATCGTGGCCGCGCCCGCGTCGTCGCCGTCGGTCCAGGACCGTACGGCGTCCCGGTCGTCCGACCGGTAGCGCAGGAACGGGTGCGAGAGCCCGCCGCCGTGGCGCGGCGGGCCCTCGGCGGTCGTCATCGCGCGGCCGCGGCACCGCCCGCGGACTCGTCCTGCGGTGCGGCGTCGACGCCGGCCTCCTTGCGCTGCTCGGCCGTGATGGGCGCGGGCGCCTCGGTCAGCGGGTCGTAGCCGCCGCCCGACTTGGGGAACGCGATGACGTCGCGGATCGACGGCGACTTGGTCAGCAGCGAGACGATGCGGTCCCAGCCGAACGCGATGCCGCCGTGCGGGGGCGCGCCGAACTTGAACGCGTCGAGGAGGAAGCCGAACTTCTCCTGCGCCTCCTGCTCGCCGATCCCCATCACGCCGAAGACACGCTCCTGCACGTCACGGCGGTGGATACGGATCGACCCGCCACCGATCTCGTTGCCGTTGCAGACGATGTCGTAGGCGTAGGCGAGCGCGTTGCCCGGGTCCTGCTCGAACCGGTCGAGCCACTCGGGCTTGGGCGAGGTGAACGCGTGGTGCACGGCCGTCCAGGCGGAGTGGCCGAGGTCGATGTCGTCGTCCTCGCCCGTGGGCTTGAACAGCGGTGCGTCGACGATCCAGACGAAGGCCCAGGCGTCCTCGTCGACCTGACCGGTGCGGTGCGCGATCTCGAGCCGGGCGGCGCCCAGCAGGGCGCGCGCCTCGGACGTCTTGCCGGCCGCGAAGAACACGGCGTCACCGGGCTGCGCACCGGTCACCTCGGCCAGGCCGGCACGCTCGGACTCGGACAGGTTCTTGGCCACCGGGCCGCCGAGAGTCCCGTCCTCGGCGAAGGTCACGTAGGCGAGGCCGCGAGCGCCACGCTGCTTGGCCCAGTCCTGCCACGCGTCGAACTGCCGGCGCGGCTGCGACGCCCCGCCCGCCATGACGACGGCTCCGACGTACTCGCTCTGGAACACGCGGAACGGGGTGTCCGTGAAGTACTCGGTGAGCTCGACGATCGGGTTGTCGAAGCGCAGGTCGGGCTTGTCGCTGCCGTACAGGCGCATGGCCTCGGCGTACGTCATCCGCGGGATCGGGGTCGGGATCGTGTAGCCGATGAGCTCCCACAGGGCCACGAGGACCTTCTCGGCGAGCGCGATGACGTCGTCCTGGTCGGCAAAGCTCATCTCGACGTCGAGCTGGGTGAACTCGGGCTGGCGGTCGGCGCGGAAGTCCTCGTCGCGGTAGCAGCGAGCGATCTGGTAGTAGCGCTCCATGCCGGCGACCATCAAGAGCTGCTTGAACAGCTGCGGCGACTGCGGCAGCGCGTACCAGGAACCGGGCGCGAGCCGCGCCGGCACGAGGAAGTCGCGGGCGCCCTCGGGCGTCGACCGGGTCAGCGTCGGGGTCTCGACCTCGACGAAGTCCTCGGCGTCGAGCACCCGGCGCGCAGCCTGGTTGACCTTGGACCGCAGGCGCAGCGCGTGTGCCTGCTGCGGCCGCCGGATGTCGAGGTAGCGGTACTTGAGACGCGCTTCCTCGCCGACCGTCTCGGTCTCGGCGAGCGCCGTCGAGACCTGGAAGGGCAGCGGGGCGGACTCGTTGAGGACGACGACGTCCTTGGCCACGACCTCGATGTCGCCCGTCGCGAGGTTGGGGTTCGCGTTGCCCTCGGGGCGCGCCCCGACCTCACCGGTGACCTGGAGGACGAACTCGGCGCGCAGCGGGTGCGCGACCGACTCGTCGCGGATGACCACCTGCGAGATGCCGGAGGCGTCGCGCAGGTCGATGAAGGCCACTCCCCCGTGATCACGCCGACGGTCGACCCAGCCCGTGAGGGTGACGGTCTGACCGATGTGGTCGGCTCGCAGGGAACCGGCCGGGTGGGTGCGAAGCACGGAGGGTCCTTTCCGTTGGAAGGTTGGGGTCTCGCCGCCCGTCGCTCGGCCCGTTTCCGGGCCGGGGTGGCGGTCGCGCGCACCGGGGCCGCGACGTGGCGAGTCTAGTCGGTGGCCGCAGCGGCCGACGTCGTGACGACGACCGCCACGGACGACGCCGGGCATCGCGGTTCGCCCGGACGTCCATGGGGAGATATACCCATGGCCCGCGCGGTGCTCGTGCCGCTACTCTCCCTGCTCACTGGGGGTGGAACGGCCATGGCAGACCTGCAACTGGACCTGGCGGCCGTCCGTGAGCTCGGGACGAACCTGTCCAAGGTCGCGGACGAGTTCGAGAACGCGAACGCGAACAGCGACCGCGTGGCCGGTGCCGTCGGGCACGACCGGCTCGCGGAGGTGGTCCGGGACTTCGCGCACAAGTGGGACGACACGCGGGCGAAGATGACGGAGAACCTGCGGATGCTCGCCGAGTCGTCGACACAGGTCGCGGACGCGTTCACGGACACGGACCGCGAGCTCGCGAAGGTCCTCGAGGGCGACCAGCCGGCCCCGCCCGGCGCAGCGCGCGGAGATCAGCCGTGAGGCCGGCCGACTGGTCGCCGATCGGCCTGGACGCCGACCCCACCCCCGGGGACCCGGTCCTGGTCCTGTCCGGTGGACGCGACTACCTGGAGGTGGCGGACTCGATCGACGACGCCGCCGCGGCGCTGAACCGTCTCGACGTCGACGGGACCATCTCCCAGGCGGTCGACGCGCTGATGGCGACCAAGGAGGACACCGTCTCGCAGGTGCGCCGCGCGCACGGTCGATACGTGGCGGCGGGCGAGGCGCTCGTCGGCTACGCGCACTCCCTCGAGCGGGTCCAGGCGGAGACCCTCGCCGCCCTCGAACGTGCACGTCAGGGGCAGGAGCGGTCGTCTGCCGCTGCGGGCACGCGCGACCGGTTCCAGGAGCTGGCCGAGGGGGCACCGGACCAGGAGCAGCGCCGCGAGTACCAGCAGGAGGCCAACCGGGCGAGCTCGGAGGCAGACGAGGCCGCAGCGGCCATCGCCTCGGCCCGCAACGCGGTCGAGTCCGCCGTCTCGGACCGTGACCGGGCCGCGCAGACGGCGATCTCCCGGATCGAGGACATCACCGGCGCCGACGACCTCAACGACGGCTGGTGGGACGACTGGGGCTCCAAGGTCGTGGCCGCGATCGCCGACATCGCCGAGATGGTCTCGACCATCGCGGGCGTCCTCGCCGTCGTGGTGGCCTTCATCCCGATCGTGGGCCAGGCGCTCGCGGGCGTCCTGATCGTCATCGCCGCGGTGGCAGCCATCGTGAGCGCGCTGGCGAACCTCACGCTCGCCGCGACCGGTGAACGTTCCTGGGCCGAGGCCGGGATAGCGATCGCCGGTGCCGCGCTGTCGGTCATCGGGCTCGGCGCAGCGGCCAAGGTCGCCACGGGCCTGTCCAAGACGGCCCTCAAGCAGGGGTTCCAGCAGGGCGCGAAGAAGGCCTGGTGCAAGGTCGGGTTCGGCACCTGTTTCACCGCGGGCACCCTCGTCAGGACCGCCGACGGCGACCGGCCGATCGAGGACATACGGGCTGGCGACAAGGTGTGGGCCCGCAACCTCGCCACGGGCATGGACGAGCTCCACCTCGTCGAGGAGACCTTCGTCCGCGAGACGACGACGCTCTATCACCTGAGCGTCGCCGGCCGGCGCATCGAGACGACGTCCGAGCACCCGTTCATGGTCGACGGGATGGGCTGGATCCACGCCGAGGACCTCAAGCCCGGCGACCTGCTCGTCACCGAGACCGGCACCGTGCCGCTCGACGCCGTCGACGTGGTGGAGCGTCTCGAGACGTCTCCGGATGGTGCCGGCGGCCCGGTCGCCGTCTACAACTTCCACGTCCAGACGCACCACAGCTACTACGTGGTCGTCGACGACGTGCCGGTTCTCGTGCACAACGCCGCGGGGCATGGGGCGAGCGGTTGGCCGGACGAGGTGGTCGCCGCCCGAAACGCGCCCGGAAGCCCGCTGAGGAAGGTCCCCGAAGACGCCGAGCTGCTTCCGTTCCACCCGCACGCGGGCGGCGGCGCGCAGAAGGGCGTCAACTTCAAGTGGACGGACTCCGACGGCAAGCTGCACCGGTTCCGCGCGCACGATGCCGACGGGACCGCTCCACCCGGCTCGAATGCTGCGGAAGGGCCGATCTGGCGGCACCGCGTCGGGAACCGCTGGGAGATGGAAGACGGCAACTTCGCCCATCCGCAATGCCACAATCCCAACAGCCCCAACTTCAACGCCGAACACGCCAACGCGACGCATATTCCGTGGCCGAATGACGTGCCCCTACCGTGGAACTGAAACAAAGGAGTCTGAAGTCGATGGCCCTCGAACCACGCCATATCCGCGAGCTGGCCGCGGAACTGGCAGCGCCCACGGCCAAGGAGCGCGAGCTCGCCGCCGAGAAGGTGGCGAGCTGGCTCACGGCCAGCCTCGAGCCCACGTTCGCCGCTGCGCTCGCCCGCATCCTCGAGATCGCGATCTCGCTCGAGGACGACGAGACGGCCCTGGAGGCCCAGCTCAACGCCGTCTGCGAATTCTCCGAACTCGGCCTGGCACCTCGAGACGTCATCGAGCGAGTGATCGGCGACAAGGAATGGAACTTCGCCTGGGCGTCCGACTACATCGACCAGCTCCGCGACGACTTGCCGGTCGCGCCCCGGTGACCCATGCGAGCCACGCCTCCTGAGGTCCTCCCGGACCTCGCCGCCGCTCTCTCCTCCGCTGACCGCTCCGCTGTCGCACGCGCCATCCATGACGGACCCGTCCTCGTACCGCACCTGACGCGGGACGACGGCACGCCGCAGGTCCGGGTCTTTCCCGCGCCCGACGGCTCCGCCGCGCCGTACGAGCTGTGCCTGTTCTCGTCCGCACAAGCCCTCGAGGCGTTCCTCGGCGATGACCCGGGGCGCGAGTACAGCGTGCGGCGGCGCGAGTCCCTGGCACCGTTCCTGCGGCGACACGGTGCGGCCCTCGCGCGCGCCGTCGTCGACCCGGCCGGGCCGCACCCGATGGCGTTCGAGATTCCCGAGCTGCTCGCCGTGCTCGACGTCGAGCCGCCCGCAGACGACCCGACCGGCCTGTTCGACCAGACCGGAGCCGGCATCAGCCCCGAGGGCCGCGAGGCGCTCGCCACGGTCGCGGAGCCCGGCGGGTCGCGCGGCATCGGCATCGAGCTGAACCTGCCCGACCACTGGGCGATCCTCGACCTGGAGAACCCCCAGGCGCGCGACGAGCAGATCCGTCAGGTCGTCAAGCAGCAGACCGCCACGCTCGGCGACAGAGGCGCTTCCCTGCGCCGGGACCTGCGCGAACGGATGGCCGACGTCGCCCAGAAGGCCGCCTCGGCAGGCGGTCAGGCGATGGCCTACCTCGTCCTTCCCGGTCAGGGCGCCGCCCTGGCGCTGAACCTGACCCTCTACTGGCACGACCTCGGCCCCGAGGCGGGCGGGGTCACGCACCTGCAGCGCGTCGACGACAGGCTCCGGCCCGGCCTCGGGCCCGACGACTCGCTCACGCGGACCGAGACCCTGTCCGGCCCCTTCCTGCGGCATGTACGCACCCGGCGCGGGGCCGAGGAGGTCGGCGGGCAGGACCTCCCGCTGCTGCTGGTCGACTACTGGGCCGAAGCGCCGGGCGGGCAGGCGATCGCCAGGCTGGCCTTCTCGACCCCGCACGTCGAGATCCGCGACCAGATGCTCACGCTCATGGACAAGGTGCTGTTCGCGACCGAGTGGGTCATGAGTGCGCCCGACGGCGAGCCCGGCGGGCCGGAGTAGCCTGCACTCCATGGCACGCGCGGTCGCGACGAACACCACGGTCACCTTCGACGAGCTGGTCGAGTTCCTCCGGTCGCGCCGCAACGGCGTCCTGGTGACCTCGCGCGAGGACGGTTGCCCGCAGCTCAGCCCGGTGACCTACGGGGTCGACGACGCCGGACGCGTCCTGGTCTCGACCTATCCGGAGCGCGCCAAGGCGGTCAATCTGCGCCGACGGCCGCGCGCGTCGTTCATCTCGCTCGGCGAGGAGTTCAACGACGCGTGGGTGCAGGTCGACGGCACCGCGGAGGTGCTGGACCTGCCGGACTCCGTCGAGCCGCTGGTGGACTACTACCGCGCTGCGGCCGGCGAGCACCCGGACTGGGACGAGTACCGCGCGGCGATGGTCACGCAGGGCAAGTCGCTCATCCGCCTGACGATCGAGCGCTGGGGCCCGGTGGCCACCGGCGGCTTCCCGCCGCGGCTGGTCGAAGAGGACTGATGCGTCCGGGGACCGCTGCGTCCGGCACCCGAGAGTTATCTCACAGTTGGTTCCCAGGCATCCCACGGTCGCCGTAGCGTCACACCATGAGGTGGCTGCCCGACCCCGCCTGGCCGGTACTGGTGCTGGCGCTGATCACCACGGTGGACGCCGTGATGTGCATCAAGCCCGTCACGTTCATCGCGGACTGCTTCCGGGACGTGAACTTCCCCGAACGCTGGTGGTGGGTCACGCCCTGGGTCAAGGGCGCCGCGGCGGTCGGGCTGATCGCCGGGATCTGGGTACCGGTGCTCGGAACCGTGACGTCCGCCGCCCTCGTGCTGTACTTCCTGGTCGCGCTGAGCTTTCACGTCCGGGCGCGGGACTTCGGCCGCAACTTCTTCGTCAACGCGATCGGCATGTTCCTGATCTGCGTGTTCGTGCTCTGGTTCTCGTTCGTCCGGTAGGGCACGATCGAGCCAACGCACACCGCTAGCGATCGGAGCTCTCGTGTCCGTCACCCTGAGCGTCCTGCTCTGGTCGAACCCCGGCCAGGCCGACCTGCTGACCGAGTACGAGTCACACGTCCTCAGCCTCGTGCCGCGCTACGGCGGCCACGTCGTCTCCCGGGTGCGCAACCTCGAGGAGCGCGACGGTGAGCCCACCGAGCTCCAGGTCATCGAGATGCCCGACGACGAGGCCATCGCCGCGTACACGGCCGACCCCGAGCGGACCGCTCGGCTCGACCTGCGCGACCGGGCGATCGCACGCACCGAGATCATCCGCGTGCAGCACGTCGGCTGACCCTCGCACGCCCGCGGCCCCACCGCTACGGTGAGCGTGTGCCCGACCGTCCGAGCGATCCCGCGGTGTGGGACGCCCTGCGGGCGGTCTGCACCGAGCTGCCGGACGTCGCAGAGCGCCCGAGCCACGGCGAGCTGGCGTGGTTCGTCGGCGTGGGCAGCAAGGCACGGCAGTTCGCCGGAACCTGGGATCACCATCATGACGACCGCAACGCCGTCGTCATGGCTGCCGCGCCGGGTGTCCAGCAGCAGCTCGTCACCGCGGACCCGATCCTGTACTTCCGTCCGCCCTACGTGGGGTCGAAGGGCTGGATCGGCATGTACCTCGACGCGGGCGACATCGACTGGGACCTGGTCGCACTCCACCTGAAGGACGCGCACGCCGCCGCCCGGCCGCGCTAGGTGTGCGCCGCCGTCAGAAGAGCACCTGCTCGACGCCGGCGCCGACCACCTCGAGCCCCGAGCCGTCCTGGGGCATCCCCCTCAGCGCACCTCCTGCCCGCGAGCCGACCATCGACCCGGACGGGTAGTCGCCGTCGTCGTGCGCGCGCAGCTCCTCGTGGTACCGGCCCGTGGCTCCCGACCGGGCACGGTGCCCCGACGAGCCGAAGCCGCGCTCCTCGAGCAACGGCTGCACCCGTTCCCAGAGCCACTCGCGATAGGCCTTGAGCGCATAGGTGCCGCGCGCGAAGACGCGTTCGTAGCCTGCCACCAGGTGCGGGTGCTCGCGGGCGAGCCACTGCAGGTACCACTCACGCGTACCGGGCTTGAGGTGCAGCGCGATCACCGTGACGCCCGTGGCGCCGGCGTCCGCGACGGCGTCGAGCAGGCGCCGGAGGTGATCCTGCGAGTCCGTCAGCCACGGCAGCACGGGGGCGACCATGACACCGCACGGGAGGCCGGCGTCCCGCACCGCACGCACGAGCTGCAGGCGGGCCCTCGGGTCCGGCGTACCCGGCTCGACCGACTCCTGCAGCTCGTGGTCGGCGAACGCGAGCGACACGCCGATCCCGACCTCCACCTTCTGCGCGGCCTCGGCGATGAGCGGGAGGTCTCGCCGCAGCAACGTGCCCTTGGTCAGGATCGAGAACGGCGTCCCGGAGTCCGCGAGCGCCGTGATGATGCCGGGCATGAGCCGGTAGCGCCCTTCGGCCCGCTGGTACGGGTCGGTGTTGGTCCCGAGGGCCACGGCCTCGCGCTGCCAGGACGGCCGGGCGAGCTCGGCGCGCAGCACGTCGTCCACGTTGATCTTGACCACGACCTCGGAGTCGAAGTCCTTGCCCGCGTCGAGGTCGAGGTACTCGTGCGTCGGGCGGGCGAAGCAGTACCGGCACGCGTGGCTGCAGCCCCGGTACGGGTTGATGGTCCACTGGAAGGGCATGCGCGACGCCGCGGGCACCTTCGACAGTGCGCTCTTGGCCATCACCTCGTGGAACGTGACGCCCGCGAACTCCGGCGTCCGCACGCTGCGCACCAGCCCAGCGCGCGCGAGCCCGGTCCGTTCCAAGCCGGGGAGCGCTCCGTCGTCGGCCGCGATCGCCTGTCCGTCCCACCTCATCCACCTACTCGAACACACGTTCGACAGAAGGTCAAGCGTCGACCGCTCAGTTCGTCAGGTCCGGACAGTCACTGCGACAGGGCCAGCGATCCGCGGCCCACGAACTCGAGGAGGGGTTTCATGCTCACCGTGCAGAGCGCGTTCAGCGGGTTCTCGGTGGACGACATCGACACCGCCGAGCGCTTCTATCGCGACACCCTCGGCCTGAAGGTCACCCGGGACGACATGGGCAGCCTCCAGCTCGACGTCACGGGCGGCACACCGGTCTTCGTCTACCCCAAGGGCGACGGGCACCAGCCGGCGTCGTACACCGTGCTCAATCTCGTGGTGCCCGACGTCGCGGCAGCCGCGGACCAGCTCGCGCAGAGCGGGGTGCAGCTCGAGCGCTACGAGGGATTCGACCAGGACGAGCGCGGGATCGTGCACTCCACAGACCCGGACCAGGGCCCGACGATCGCATGGTTCACGGACCCGGCCGGGAACGTCCTGTCCATCATGGCGGGCTGAGCGTCACTCCCCCGCCGGTACCACCCGCGGCCACCAGTCCTGCGCGGGCGGCTCCCACGACGCAGCGTCGGCGTCGGCCTGGTCCCCGGACCGGATGTCCTTGACCTGGTCGGCCCGCGGCGTGCCGTCGTCGTCCGCGCCCCCCGGGAACCAGACGAACGGGATGCCGCGCCGGTCGGCGTACTTGATCTGCTTGCCGAACTTCGCCGCGGTGGGCGCGACCTCGACCGGGATGCCGCGCGCGCGGAGCGCCGTCGCGACGGCGTCGGAGGCGTCCCGCGTCTCCTCGCTCGTCACGGCCACCACGACGGCCGAGGGCGTCCCGCGGGTCGCCCGCACGAGCCCGGCCGCAAGCAGGCGGGACACGAGCCGGGACACGCCGATCGACAGGCCCACGCCCGGGTAGGTGTTCTTGCCGTCCGTGGCGAGCGTGTCGTAGCGGCCACCCGAGCAGATCGACCCGAGTTCCTCGTGGCCGACGAGCACCGTCTCGTAGACCGAGCCCGTGTAGTAGTCGAGGCCCCGGGCGATCTTGAGGTCCGCGACCACGATGCCGGGCGCCCTGCGTGCCGCCGCGCCGATCAGTGCGCCCAGCTCCGCGAGACCCGTCTCCAGGAGCTCGGTGCCGACGCCGTAGGAGGCGGCGAGGGCGCGCACGCGGTCGATCACCGACGCGTCCGGACCGCTGATGCCCGCGAGCTCCAGGCAGGCCTTGGCCTGCTCGGGCGTGGCGCCGCACTCCGCCTGCAGCAGGCCGGAGACGGCGTCGGGCCCGATCTTGTCGAGCTTGTCGACCTGCCGCAGCACACCCTCGACGTCCTCGAGGCCGAGCCCGCGGTAGAAGCCCTCGGCGACCTTGCGGTTGTTGACCAGGACCCGCACCTGCGGCACGCCGATCTCGCGGAGCGCACCGAGCGCCTCGGCCATGACGAGAGGAAGCTCGACCTCGTAGTGGTACGGCAGGTCACCGGCGCCCACGACGTCGATGTCGGCCTGGACGAACTCGCGGAAGCGACCCTCCTGCGGACGCTCGCCCCGCCACACCTTCTGGATCTGATAGCGCTTGAAGGGAAACGCCAGGCGCCCGGCGTTCTCGAGCACGTAGCGCGCGAACGGGACGGTCAGGTCGAAGTGGAGGCCGAGCTGCTTGTCGCCGCCGTCCTCGCCGGACTCGGGGTCGGCCTGCAGGCGCCGGAGCACGTAGACCTCCTTGGAGGTCTCCCCCTTGCGCAGCAGCTGGTCGAGAGGCTCGACCGCGCGCGTCTCGATCCCCGTGAACCCGTGCAGCTCGAACGTCCGCCGCAGCGAGTCGAGCAGGTGCTGCTCGACGGCGCGGTCGTCAGGGAGCCATTCGGGGAAACCAGAGAGCGGGGTCGGGCGTGCCATGGGCCGATCCTCCCACGATCCGGCGCGCCTCCTGGAGCGCTGTCCACAAGGGCTCAGGCCAGGAACGGGTTGGTCGCGAGCTCGTGGGCCACGGTCGTGGTGGGCCCGTGGCCCGGCACGACGGCGAGCTCCGGGTCGAGCGTCGCGACGACGTCCCTCAGCGTGGCGGCCATGAGCGCCGGATCGCCACCGGGCAGGTCGGTGCGCCCGATCGAGCCCGCGAACAGGACGTCTCCCGACAGGACGACGCCGGACGCGTCGCCGCTCGCCCCCGTCACGTCGTCGAGCAGGTAGAGCGTCGAGCCCTCGGTGTGGCCGGGCGCGTGCAGCGTCCGCAGGACGACGTCGCCCGCGACGACCTGACCGCTCGCGCCGTCGAACGGCTCGACGGTGCCGGGGACGCGGTAGTCCTCGGCACGGATGCCCAGGTCCGCGAGCGCCTGGGCGAGCGCACCGCTCACGCGCGCCTCACCAGGTGTGATCCCGAGGGTCCCGAACGGGTCGGTGAGGCGGTAGGCGTCGGCGGCGTGCAGGCGCACCGGCACGTCGTAGCGCGCGCACAGCTCGGCGGCGTCCCAGGTGTGGTCGGCGTGCCCGTGCGTGGCCAGGACCGCTCGCGGGACGAGGTCCTCGGCGTCGACCAGGCGCGAGACGGCGTCCGCGACGCCGGCGCCGGCGTCCACGATCACGCAGTCGCGCGGCCCGGCGTCCTGCGCGTCGGCGACCACGACGCAGCAGTTGGTTCCGAAGACGGGCGCGACGACGACCTGGATCCGCATCTGCCCCACGCTACCGACCGCACAGGCCTACGAGGGGTGTGACCTGCGTCGCGCCGCCTAGACTGTCCCCCGCACGCGTGTGTGTGTCACCGGTGGTCTCCGGTGCATGTTCGACCGAGGAGGTGTCCCGCCGGTGGCGGCCACGAAGCGCGAGCGCGAGAACGCGCGCAAGCGACAGGCGAAGTGGGATGAGCGACAGGCCCGCGCCCGCGCCAAGAAGCAGCGGAGGTGGGCGATCGCTGCTGTCGTCGCGATCCTTGCGCTCGTCGGGACCACGCTCGTCGTGGGACTGACGGGCCAGAACGCCGCCGAGCAGGACCCGACGCCGACCGCGGGCGGGGCGGCCTGTCCGACAGAGGCGCCCGCAGCCCGTGAGGGCGGCTCGCTCCCCGGTCCGGAGCGTGCCGAAGGCCGTACCTGGAACATGACGCTCGAGCTGTGCGCCGGTGGGACGACCACCGACATCAGGGCCGAGCTCGACGGCCAGGCCGCTCCCCAGGCCGTGGCGAGCTTCGTCCAGCTGGCGGAGCAGGGCTACTTCGACGGGACGCAGTGCCACCGGGTGGTCACCCAGAACATCTACGTGCTCCAGTGCGGCGATCCGACCGCCACGGGCACCGGCGGCCCCGGGTACGAGTTCGGGCCGGTCGAGAATGCCCCGCAGGACGACGTCTACCCCGCCGGCACGCTGGCGATGGCACGGCGCACGGGAGACGCGAGCTCGATGGGCTCGCAGTTCTTCATCGTCTACCAGGACTCGAACATCCCGTCCGACGCCGCGGGCGGTTACACCGTGTTCGGCACCATCACGTCCGGCCTGGACGCCGTCCAGGCAGTCGCTGACGCGGGTGCGGCGGACGGAGCCCCCGATGGCTCCCCCGTCTCGCCGGTCACCATTGAAGGAGTTGAGACATCATGACCGAGACCACCCCCGGTTCGACCGGCCCGGAGCAGACCGAGGCCGTCGTCGACCAGGAGCGGGCCGCGACTCCTCAGCCGACGGACGCACCCGAGTCCCCCGCCGGCGAGGCCGGCGAGCCGACGCCCGACGTGGGCGACACCGCGACGACCGACGCCGCAGCTGCCACCGAGCCGGTCGACAGCGAGCCGGCCAACGGCGGGCCGGCCAACGGCGAGGCTGCCAACGGCGAGGCGGCAGAGAACGCCGATCCTGCGGAGAACACTGAGCCCGCGGAGAACGCTGAGCCCACCGAGGCCGGCGCCCCCGTGGAGGCCGGTGCCCCCGTGGAGGGCGACGAGGCCGCTGAGCCGGACGACAAGCCTGCCGACACCGAACCGGCCGAGGCGAGCGTGGCGCAGCAGCCCGCCGACTCGGCGTCGGCAGCTCGGCCGACGCCTCGCCCGACGCCCAAGCCCTCGGCACTGGCCGGTGCGCCGAAGCCGACGGCGTTGCGGCGCCCTGCCCCGGCCTCGGCGCCGGCCGGTGCCGAGGCGACGCCCGCCGCCTCCACTCCGGCCCCGGCCGTCGCGCCCGTGGTCCACGACGCCGCGGAGGCCGCAGCCGCCGAGGCGTTCGGCCGGGTCGAGGACGACGGGACGGTCTACGTCCGGGAAGCCGCCGGCGAGCGCGTCGTCGGGCAGTTCCCGGGCGTCCCGACGTCCGAGGCGCTCGGCCTCTACGTACGCCGATACCTCGACCTCGCGGCCAAGGTGACCCTGTTCGAGGCGCGGCTGGACAGCGCCGACCTCTCCGTCCGCGAGATCGACCAGACCCTCGCCAAGCTCGCCGAGGAGACGGCGGAGCCGGCCGCGGTCGGTGACCTCGACTCCCTCCGTACGCGGGTCGAAGGCCTGCGCACGCGTGCCGCCGAGCGTCGCGCCCTGCTCGAGCAGGCGCGCGCCGAGGCCAAGGCTGCGGCGGTCCAGGCGCGCACCGAGATCGTCGAGGCCGCCGAGAGCATCGCGGCGACCGAGCCCGGCAAGATGCAGTGGCGGCCCGCGGGCGAAGAGCTGCGCAGCCTGCTCGACCGCTGGAAGGAAGCGCAGCGGTCCGGACCGCGCATCGACCGGCCCACCGAAGAGTCGCTGTGGAAGCGGTTCAGCCACGCGCGCACCGCGTTCGACCGCGAGCGACGGCACTTCTTCGCCGACCTCGAGCAGCGCAACACCAGCGCCAAGGCCGTGAAGGAGGATCTCGTCGCGCAGGCGGAGGCCCTGCAGAACAGCACCGACTGGGGACCGACGGCGGGCGTGTACCGCGACCTCATGGCGCAGTGGAAGTCCGCGGGCCGCGCGAGCCGCAAGGACGACGACGCCCTGTGGGCCAGGTTCCGTGCGGCGCAGGACACGTTCTTCGCCGCGCGCGACGCGCAGAACGCCGCCGTGGACGCCGAGTACGCGCAGAACCTCGAGGTCAAGGAGGCACTCCTGGCCGAGGCCGAGGGCATCCTGCCCATCACCGACCTCGCCGCGGCCAAGGCCGCGCTGCGCGGCATCCAGGAACGGTGGGAGGAAGCAGGCAAGGTCCCGCGTGGTGACGTGCAGCGGGTCGAGGGCCGGCTGCGTGCCGTCGAGGCCGCCGTGCGTGAGGCCGACCAGGCACAGTGGGTCCGGACGAACCCGGAGACGCGCGCCCGTGCCGAGGGCGCGGCAGCCCAGCTCCAGTCCGCCATCGAAGGGCTCGAGGCGGACCTCGACGCCGCCCGCGCCGGTGGCGACACCCGCAAGATCGCCGAGCTCGAGTCGGCGATCGCCGCTCGCCGGTCGTGGCTCGAGCAGGTTGTCCGGGCCGCGGAGGACTCGCGCGGCTGACCGCCGGCGAACGACGCTGCGCCGCCGCCTGTTGACCCGAGAGGGATCCACAGGCGGCGGCGTGCTCGGGGCCGCGCCCCGTCGGCGCGGCTACGTTGCGGCCATGCCACGGCTCGACGAACTTCTGGACCCACCCGAACCGGCGCGGACGCTGCTCGTGACGCCGGACGACGTCGGAGGGCAGGCCGCGTGGCACGTGCTCGTCCGGGACGGCGCGCTGGTGCGTGTCCGCGGCCATCTGGCCGTCCTCGCGCGCACCGACGTGACACCCGGCCTTCGGGCGCGCTCGCTCGTCGACGTCGTCCCGCGCACCGCCGTGGCCGCCGGCCGGACCGCTGCATGGGTGCACACGGGCGCACCCCGGAGCGAGACGCTGGATCTCGCCTACGGCGCCGGCCGCCACCGCCCCGAGGTGTGGGCGGCCGCGCGCGTGTGGCAGGCGCCCTTGATGCGGGGCGACTGGCAGTCCCTCGGCGGCGTCCGGGTGACGACGCCCCTGCGCACCGTGGTCGACGTCGCGCTCCGGGACGACCCCGAGCTCGCCCTGCCCGTCGTCCTCGCGCTCGTGATGACGTGCGGTGTCGCGCTCGACGACGCCGCACGACGCCTCGAGTCCCGCGCACGGGCCGTCGGGCGCCCACGGGCGCGCCTGCTGCTCGGCGACGCCCGCGCGGCGCTCGCTGCGCAGGCTGCGCCCGTGCCCTAGTTTGGGGCCCATGGCCTCCGCCGCACCCGCCGTCGAGCTCGACGCCGCCGGCCGAACCGTACGCGTCACGAGCCCCGACCGCGTGGTCTTCCCGAGCCGCGGCATCACCAAGCTGCAGGTGGTCGAGTACTTCCTGTCGGTCGGTGACGGGATCCTCGGCGCGCTGCTGCACCGTCCCACCACGCTCGAGCGCTGGCCCAAGGGCGTGTTCGAGGGCGCGGTCATGGCGACCCGGGCAGACAGTAGGGGTGACGCGTTCTACCAGAAGCGCGTCCCGAAGGGCGCGCCGGACTACGTCGAGACCGCGACGATCGCGTTCCCGAGCGGTCGGACGGCCGACGAGGTGGCCCCGTCCGAGCTCGCCGTCGTCGGCTGGGCCGCCAACCTCGGCACGATCACGTTCCACCCGTGGCCGGTGCGGCGCGACGACGTCGAGGCGGTCGACCAGCTGCGCATCGACCTCGACCCGCAGCCCGGCACCGACTTCGATGACGCCGCGCGCGTCGCCCCGCACCTGCGCGAGCTCCTGGGCGAGCTGGGACTGACCGGGTATCCCAAGACGTCGGGCGGTCGCGGCATCCACGTGTTCGTCCCGCTCGCGCCGCGCTGGTCGTTCCAGCAGGCCCGCCGCGCCACCATCGCCGTCGGGCGCGAGCTCGAGCGGCGTCTGCCCGACCAGGTCACGACGAAGTGGTGGAAGGAGGAGCGCGGGTCCAAGATCTTCGTGGACTACAACCAGATGGCCCGCGACCGGACGATCGCCTCGGCGTACTCCGTGCGGCCGAACCAGCGCGCGACCGTCTCGACGCCGCTCACCTGGGACGAGGTCGACCAGGTCCATCCCGACGACTTCGACGTGACCACGGTGCCGGCCCGGTTCGCCGAGCGCGGCGACCTGTTCGCACCGTTGCGCGCCGACCGCGACCCGTCGCTCGACTGCTCCCTGGATGCCGCCCTCGACCTGGCGCGCCAGGACGAGGAGGAGCACGGCCTCGGAGACCTTCCGTACCCGCCCGAGTACCCGAAGATGCCGGGCGAGCCCAAGCGGGTGCAGCCGAGCCGGGACCGCGACCGCCCACGCGCCTGAGGCGCGCGCCTAGGGCCGGCGGTAGCGGAGGTAGACGGTGCCGTTCTCGAACCGCCGTTCGTCGGCGAGGGTGAACGTGAGCCGGGCTCCGTCGGGCAGGGCGCGCAGGCCCCCGCCGACGACCTGCGGGACCACGAAGAGGTGGAGCTCGTCCACGAGTCCGGCACGCAGTGCGGGGGCTGCCGTCGTCGGCCCGTCGACCGACACGACACCGTCCGTCGACCCGACGAGCTTCTCCAGCCGTTCGACCGTCAGCCGTGGCTCGAGCGTGGCGCGCCGCATCTCGACATCGGGCAGGGTGTCGGAGCAGACGACCTTGTCCGTCGCGTCCCAGATGCTCGCGTACTCGTCGGTGGCTCGGGACTGCCCGGCAGGCATCGAGTCCCAGACCTTCATCGTCTCGTACATGCGCCGGCCCATGACATAGGTACCGACGTTCCGCAGGACGTCGTTGATGAAGGTGTGCACCTCCTCGCTGGGTGCCGACCAGCCGAACCTGCCCTCGGCGTCGGCCCGGTACCCGTCGAGCGAGCAGGACGCCACGTACCACAGAGTTCCCATGCAGTCCCGACCGGTCGGCACCGGCCAACTCATCGCTGGTGCGCTCAGGTGGTGCCCGGCGCCCCGGGGAGCAGGCCGGCGAGGTCGTAGCCCACCGGCTCCTCGAGCTGCGCGTAGGTGCACGACGACGGGTCGCGGTCCGGGCGCCACCGCTTTAACTGTGCCGTGTGCCGGAAGCGTGCGCCCTCCATGTGGTCGTACCCCACCTCGAGCACGCGCTCGATGCGCAGCGGCGTGAACGACAGGTCCTTGCCGGCGCTCCACCGCGACTGCGCACCCGGCCGGCGCTCGCCCAGGCTGCCGTCGGCCACGGCCGGGTCCTGCCAGTCGGCCCACGGGTGCTCCGCGGCGTCCGGAGAACCGGCCTCGACCACCAGCGGTGCGAGCTCGGCGTGCAGGGCCGCCCGCCGCGCCGCGGGGAACGAGGCCGCGACGCCCACGAACTGCAGCTGCCCGTCGTCGTACAGGCCGAGCAGCAGGGACCCGATGAGCGGCTTGTCGGGCGTGGACGTCTTGTGCAACCGGTAGCCGGCGAGCACGACGTCGGCCGTCCGGGCGTGCTTGACCTTGAGCATCACGCGCTTGTCGGGCTGATAGGTGGTGTCCAGAGGCTTCGCGACCACCCCGTCGAGCCCGGCACCCTCGAACGCGTCGAACCACTCGCGCGCCACCTCGGCGTCCTCGGTGCGCGGCGTCGCATGGACCTGCGGACCGGCAAGCCCGAGTCCGTCGAGCGCGCTGAGCCGCTCGCGCAGCGGGCGTCCCGTGAGGTCGTCGTCGCCGAGCGCGAGCACGTCGAAGACCACCAGGCTCGCCGGGGTCTGCGTCGCGAGCAGCCGCACGCGCGACGCGGCCGGGTGGATCCGCTGGCCCAGCGCCTCGAAGTCGAGGTGCGCGGCGTCCGTCGCACCTGCGCCGGGCCGGGCGACGACGATCTCACCGTCGACGACGCATCGCTCGGGCAGCACCTGGAGCACCGCCTCGACCACCTCGGGGAAGTAGCGCTGCATGGGCCGGGCGTTGCGCGAGTCGATGCGCACGTCGTCTCCGTCGCGATACACGATCGCGCGGAAGCCGTCCCACTTGGGTTCGTACACCCAGGCCGGTCCGCCGGTGTCAGTCTGGTCGGGCACCTGCGCGACCGACTTGGCCAGCATGGGCAGGATCGGCGGTGACAACGGGAGCGCCATGCCCCCGAACCCTACGCCGTCGGAGCCTCGGCCACCTTCGTACCGGTGATCCGGTAGACGTCGAACACGCCGTCGATCTTCCGGACCGCCGCCAGCACCTGCTGGAGGTGCGCCGGCTCGGCCATCTCGAACACGAACCGCGACATCGCGATCCGGTCGCTCGTGGTCGACACCGTGGCGGACAGGATGTTGACGTGGTGGTCGGACAGGACGCGGGTGACGTCCGACAGCAGCCGGGAGCGGTCGAGGGCCTCGACCTGGATCTGCACCAGGAACATCGTGTTCGCGCCCGTGGTCCACTCGACGTCGACGAGGCGCTCGGGCTGGGCCCGCAGCGTCTCGACGTTCGCACAGTCCGCCCGGTGGACGCTCACGCCCTGGCCGCGGGTCACGAACCCGATGATGTCGTCCCCGGGCACGGGCGTACAGCACTTGGCGAGCTTGACCCAGATGTCCTCGACACCGCGCACGGCGATCCCGGGGTCGCCCGTCCGCGTCCGGCGGGTGTGCTGACCCGGCCTCGCGACCTCGGCCTGGTCCTCCTCGGTCCCCTCGTCGCCGCCGAGCGAGCGGACCAGCATCTCGACGACGTGCTGCGCCGACACGTGGCCTTCGCCCACGGCCGCGTAGAGGGCCGAGACGTCGGCGTAGCGCAGCTCGCTGGCCAGCCCGACGAGCGCCTCCGCCGAGAGCAGGCGCTGGATCGGCAGGTTCTGCTTGCGCATCGCCTTGGTGATGGCTTCCTTGCCCTGCTCGATCGCCTCTTCGCGGCGCTCCTTGGTGAACCACTGGCGGATCTTGTTGCGGGCGCGGCCAGACTTGACAAACGTCAGCCAGTCGCGCGACGGTCCGGCGCCCTCGGCCTTGGAGGTGAGGATGTCGACGACGTCACCGTTCTGCAGCGGCGAGTCGAGCGGCACGAGCCTGCCGTTGACGCGTGCACCCATGGTGCGGTGCCCGACCTCGGTGTGCACCGAGTAGGCGAAGTCCACCGGCGTCGCCTCGGCGGGCAGCGCCATGACCTCGCCCTTGGGCGTGAACACGTAGACCTCGGCCCCGCCGATCTCGTAGCGCAGCGAGTCGAGGAACTCCGACGGGTCCGCCGTCTCGCGCTGCCAGTCGACCAGCTGGCGCAGCCACGCCATGTCGTTGGCGCGGGGGTCGTCGGACTTGCCGGGCTTGGCGCCGCGAGCCGACTCCTTGTACTTCCAGTGCGCCGCGACGCCGTACTCGGCCCTGCGGTGCATGTCGTGCGTACGGATCTGGATCTCGACCGGCTTGCCACCCGGTCCCACGACCGTGGTGTGCAGCGACTGGTACATGTTGAACTTCGGCATCGCGATGTAGTCCTTGAACCGGCCCGGGACCGGGTTCCATCGCGCGTGCAGCGCGCCCAGCGCCGCGTAACAGTCCCGCACCGTGTCCACCAGGACGCGCGTGCCCACCAGGTCGTAGATCTCCGCGAAGTCGTGCCCGCGGACGATCATCTTCTGGTAGATCGAGTAGTAGTGCTTGGGCCGGCCCGTGACCGTCGCCTTGATCTTGGCGCTGCGCAGGTCCGCGGTGATCTGCTCGCGGACCACGGACAGATACTCCTCGCGTGCCGGAGCCCGCTCCGCGACGAGGTGGACGATCTCGTCGTACACCTTGGGGTACAGCGTGTGGAAGGACAGGTCCTCGAGCTCCCACTTGATCGTGTTCATGCCGAGGCGGTGGGCCAGCGGCGCGTAGATCTCGAGGGTCTCGCGCGCCTTCCGCTCCGCCGAGGAGCTCGTCACGTACTTCCAGGTGCGCGCGTTGTGCAACCGGTCCGCGAGCTTGATGACCAGCACCCGGATGTCCTTGGCCATCGCGACGACCATCTTGCGCACCGTCTCGGCCTGGGCCGCGTCGCCGTACTTGACCTTGTCCAGCTTGGTGACGCCGTCGACCAGCATGGCGATCTCTTCGCCGTACTCCTCGGTGAGCTGGTCGAGCGAGTACTCGGTGTCCTCCACCGTGTCGTGGAGCAGAGCCGCGGCGAGCGTGGCCCCGTCGAACCCGAGCTCGGCGAGGATGGTCGCCACGGCCACCGGGTGGGTGATGTACGGGTCGCCCGAGCGCCGCTGCTGCCCGCGGTGGGCGCGCTCGGCCGTCTGGTAGGCGCGCTCGAGCACGGACAGGTCGGACTTGGGGTGGTTGGTGCGCACCGCCTGGAGCAGCGGCTCGAGCGCGGGGGTCGTGGACTGCGTGCCACCGCGGACGCCGAGGCGCACGAGGCGGTTGCGGACGCGCACACCCGTGCCAGGGCTCGGCGACGCCGGCGCAGGGGCGTTCACCGAGGCGCGCTGAGTCGTGGTCTCCTCACTCATCTGCGCCTCCTTCCACCACCGGGGAGTGCTCGACGTCCGGGACGGCAAGTCTACGACTCCACACGCAGCAAGGTTTCGACCGTGCGCCCGGTGAGCCGTTCACGTCCTCCCAGGCCTGCGAGCTCGAGGAGGAAGGCGAGGGCGACGACCTGGCCGCCGCAACGCTCGACGAGCTGCGCGGCGGCCGCGGCCGTGCCGCCGGTGGCGAGCACGTCGTCGACCACGAGAACGCGCGAACCGGGTGCGAGTGTTCCCGTCCGCAGCTCTATCGAGGCACGGCCGTACTCGAGCTCGTACTCCACGCTCTCCACGGGCGGCGGCAGCTTGCCGGCCTTGCGCAGCGGGAGGAAGCCCACCCCGAGACGCGTGGCGAGCGGGGCGCCCAGGAGGAAGCCCCGAGCCTCCATGCCCGCCACCACGTCGACGCCGCCGTCCATGTCCACCAGGCGTGCGAACGCATCGATGACGTCGGCCAGAGCCGCGCCGTCGGCCAGCATCGGGGTGATGTCGCGAAAGATGATCGGCGGGTGCGGGTAGTCCGGCACGTCGCGGATCAGCCCACGAATCTCGGCCGCCCTCTGCGGTCCTAGACCGGAGAGGGCGACCAGCGAGATGTCGTCGGTCACGTCAGTACCTCGGAGCGGCTCAGCGAGTCCCGCGCTTGCGGCGCGGCTGCGCTCCGTGGCCCTGGTGGTGGCCGGGAACGAGCTGGGCGCTGCCGGCCGACACGGCCATGAGCTGCGCCTCCCGGCCGCCCTCGGCCGCGAGGCGCTCACGCTCGGCCAGCACCGTGCGGGTGTGCTCGGCGATCTTCGGTTCGCGCTCACGCAGGGCGACGTCCAGCGGCGTCGCGAGGAAGATCGACGAGGCCGCGCCGACGGCGATACCGACGAAGAGCGAGAGCGACAGGTCGCGCAGCGTGCCCGCGCCGAGCCACAGCGCACCCACGAACAGGATGCCCCCGACGGGCAGGAGCGCCACGACCGACGTGTTGATCGAGCGGACCAGCGTCTGGTTGACCGCAAGGTTCGCACGCTCGCCGTAGGTGCTGCGGGTCTGCGACAGCAGGCCCTGTGTGTTCTCGCGGACCTTGTCGAACACGACCATCTTGTCGTACAGCGAGAAGCCCAGGATGGTCAGGAAGCCGATGATCGTCGACGGCGTGACCTCCCAGCCGATCGCGGCGTAGACGCCCGCCGAGATGAGCAGGTCGGCCAGCATCGCGACGATCGCCGCGACGGACATCCGCCACGCGCGGAAGTAGATCGCCATGAAGGCGGCGGCGGCGCCGATGAACACGATCGTGCCCCACAGGGCCCGCATCGACACGCCTGCGCCCCAGGTCGGCCCGACGAACGAGGTCGTCACGTCGGCAACCTCGACGCCGTAGGCATCGGCGAGGGCCTGGGCCGTGGCCTCGACCTCCTCGCGGCCCATCTGCGTGGCCTGGACCCGGACGGACGACGTCCCGACCGCTGCGACGCGCGGCTCGTCGTCCGGGACGACCGACTGCACCGCCTCGACCGCGAGACTCTGATCGGTCGTGTCGGTGCCGGACACCGTGAACTCGGACCCGCCCCGGAAGTCGATGCCGAGCTCGAGACCGCGGAAGCCGATCACCGCGATCGAGGCCAGGGCCAGGATCCCGACGATCGTGAACCAGCGCGCACGGCGCTGGACGATGGGGTACGAACGACGGCCCGTGTACAGGTCGTTGCCCCACCGGGCGAAGCTCATGCCGGCGGCCATCAGCGGCTCTCCTCGTTCTCGCCACGGTCGGCGTGCTCTGGGGCTGTCGGTCCGGCCCCGTCCAGGTGCGAACCCGTCGCCTCGGCGGCGGCCTTGCGCTCGGCCGCTCGACGTTCTGCGATCGTCATCCGGCGCCCGGTGCCGTCGGTCGGTGTGGTCGCGGCACCTGCTGTCGGCACGGCCGTGCCGGCCGTGGCCGTGGGCGCGCTCTGGGGCGCACCCGCGTACGCCAGCTCGGGTGCAACCTGCTCCTGCTCGGCGTCCGCCTCCGGCTGGGGCGTCGCGACGCGGCCGGCGCCGACGTACCGGGGACCGGACGAGGCGCGCAGGCGCTCGGGCGACAGGCCGGACCACGGGTGCCCGTCACGGAAGAACGGCACCTTGGCGAGCAGCTCCATGGCCGGGTGCGTGAACCAGAAGACGATCGCCACGTCGATGATCGTGGTCAGGCCCAGGGTGAACGCGAAGCCCTGCACGCCGCCGACCGCGAGGTAGTACAGGATGAAGGCCGAGATCAGGTTGACGGACTTGGCCGCGAGCACCGTGCGGCGAGCACGCCGCCAGCCGCGCTCGACCGCGTAGGCGAGCGATCGCCCGTCGCGCAGCTCGTCCCTGATGCGTTCGAAGTACACGATGAACGAGTCGGCGGTGAAACCGATCGCGACGATCAGGCCCGCGACACCGGCGAGCGACAGGCGGTAGCCGATCCCCCACGACAGCAGGGCGATCGCGAGGTAGGTGATGACGCCGGCCATGACCAGCGACGCGACCGTCAGCAGGCCGAGGGTGCGGTACTGGAACAGCGAGTAGATGACGACCAGCACGAGGCCGACGAGGCCGGCGATGAGGCCGTTGCGCAGCTGCTCCGACCCGAGGGTCGCGGAGATCTGCTCCTGGCTCTGCACCTCGAACGCGATCGGCAGCGCACCGAAGCTGAGCTGGTTGGCCAGCGTCGCCGCGGTCTCACGCGTGAACGAGCCGGAGATCTCGGCCCGACCGTCGGTGATGATCGTGCCCGGGTCCAGCGACGGCGCCGAGACGACCAGTCCGTCGAGGACGATCGCGAACTGGTTGCGCGGCGGCTCCAGCCCTTGCAGACGCGTGGTCGTCTCGCGGAACTGCTCCGTGCCCCGGGAGTTGAAGTCGAGGTTGACGGCCCACTCGTTGGTGACCACGCCGTTGGCGCCCGTGCGCAGGCCCGAGCTCGCCGAGTTGAGGTCGGTGCCCTCGACCGCGACCGGGCCGAGGATCCACTTGGTGGTGCCGTCCTGCGAGCAGGTGACGAGCACCTTGTCGGCGGCGTCGCCGCCGCCACCGGCCACGTTCTCCGGGAGGCTGCAGTCGAGCTCCTCGAACTGCTTCTGGATCTCGGGGGTGATCTGCGCGAGGTCGCTCGAGTCGGTCACGGCGGGCTGGCCGCCCTCGGGCGTCGCAGCCGGCGAGGGCTCCGGGGACGCGTCGGTCTCGGGGTCGTCCGACGGGGCGGCGACGGTGCCGCGTCCGTTGCCGTTGGGGCTCGTGTCAGGGCTGGCCGACGGCGAGGGCTCCGGCTCGACCGACTCCGACGGGAGCTGGGACGGCTCGGGCATCGGGGTGCCGAGGTCGTACGTGAGCACGGGGCGGAACCGCATCTGGGCGGCCTGGGCGACGAGGTCGATCGTCTCCTGGCTCACCTCGCCCGGGATGCCGACGACGATGTTCTGGCCGCCCTGGCTCGTGATCTCGGCCTCGGTGACGCCCGACGAGTCGACCCGCTGCCGGATGACGTTGATGGCCTCGTCGATCGTCTCGGGCGTCAGCTCCGAGCCGTCGGTCGTGGCCGGCTTCAGGATGACCTGCGTGCCGCCCTCGAGGTCGAGCGCGAGACCCAGTCCGAAGCTCGCGCCATTCGGGTTGTCTGCCGACTTGGGTGTCAGGAACGTGCCGGCGAGGAGCCCGGCGAGAGGTAGCACGATCGAAAGGATCGTGAAGACCACGATCGTGCGTACCGGCCGCGAACGTCGCGTGCTGGAGTTGGCCAACGTCTGTCTCTTCCCGTGTGCGCACCGTCCCCGCGGTCGGTGCATGATGGCGCCGACCGGGTCACCCCGGCCGGCGCGATGTCACTTGCCCTCGGTCTCGCCGTCCTCGTGACGCCGCTGCTGCTCGCGGTACTCGCGCTGCGCGGTGTCAAGACTGGAGATGTCGTCAGGGACGTCGACCGAGCCTTCTGCGGACGTGATGGTACCCGGGGTTGCCGCCTGCTCTGTGACGTCCGTCTCCTCGACGGGCGCCGGGGTGTCCATACGCTTGGCGATCGCCGCGCGCAGCCAGCGGGTCTGCGTGCCCGGCGTCGTCTCGATCGTGACCGTGTCCGACGCGTCGTCGATCGCGACGACGGTGCCGATCATGCCCGATCCGGTCATGACCTCCTGGCCCGGCGCGAGCTCCGACCGGAACTCCGCCTGCTGCTTCTGCTGCTTGCGGGTGCGCGAGCTCATGAAGAACATCAGCGCGATGAGCACTGCGAAGAGGATGAGGATGGAGAAGTCCACGGATCGTCCTTTGCGGAGATAGGTCGGTTGACGGCCAGTCTAGGCGCCTCGATGGCACCGCGGACACGCCCATGGCGGGCCGCGAGCTCAGCGACTGCTAGACCTCGTCGAACAACGTGCCGGACCCCGCATCGGTTCCCGTGGCCGGCACCCCCGGCGCCCAGGCACCGGACGGCGGCGTCAGCCCGAGGTGCTCCCATGCCGCAGCGGTGGCCACGCGGCCGCGCGGGGTGCGGGCGACCAGGCCCTCGCGCACGAGGTACGGCTCGGCGACGGTCTCGACGGTCTCGGCCTCCTCGCCCACCGTCATGGCGAGCGTGGTCACGCCCACGGGCCCGCCGCCGAACCTGCGGCACAACGCGTTCAGGACCGCACGGTCGAGCCGGTCGAGCCCGATCGGGTCCACCTCGTAGACCTCGAGCGCGGCACGGGCCGCGCGCAGGTCGAGCCTGCCGTCACCACGCACCTGCGCCCAGTCGCGCACGCGGCGCAGGAGCCGGTTCGCGATACGGGGCGTCCCGCGCGAGCGGCCGGCGATCTCGTGCGCCGCCGCGTGCTGGATCTCGACACCCATCAGGCCCGCCGAGCGCACGATCACCCGCTCGAGCTCCCCGGGCGCGTAGAAGTCCAGGTGGCCCGTGAAGCCGAACCGGTCGCGCAGCGGCGCGGGCAGCAGGCCAGAGCGCGTCGTCGCGCCGACGACCGTGAACGGCGGCAGCGCGAGCGGGATCGCGCTCGCACCGGCGCCCTTGCCCACGATGACGTCGACCCGGAAGTCCTCCATCGCCACGTAGAGCAGCTCCTCGGCCGGGCGGGCGAGCCGGTGGATCTCGTCGATGAACAGCACCTCGCCCTCCTCGAGCGAGGACAGCACGGCGGCCAGGTCGCCGGCGTGCTGGATCGCGGGCCCGCTCGTGACGCGCAGGGAGGTGCCCAGCTCGGCGGCGATGATCATCGCGAGCGTCGTCTTGCCCAGCCCGGGAGGGCCGGAGAGCAGCACGTGGTCCGGGGGCGTCTCGCGCGCGAGCGCCGCCTGCAGCACCAGCGAGAGCTGGTCGCGCACGATCGCCTGGCCAACGAACTCGTCGAGCTTCTTGGGGCGCAGGGCGGCCTCGGCCGCCCGTTCGACGTCGTCCGCCGACGCCGTCACCAGCCGCTCGCCGTAACCCTGCTCACCCGCGGTGGGGTCAGCCACGGCGACCGCCCAGGCCACGAAGCGCGGCCCGCAAGGTCGAGGCGACGTCGACCTGGGCCACGACCTCGCTCCCTGCCTCCGCCAGCACCTTCGCCACGGCGTCCTCGGCCACCTTGGCCGTCCAGCCCAGCCCGACCAGGGCTTCGACCACCTGGTCGCGGTGGTCGCCCGAGCCGTGCACCGGCGGGCTCACGACGGCGCCGTCGGACGACGGCACGCCGAGCTTGCCGCCGAGCTCCAGCACGATCCGCTGCGCGCTCTTGGGCCCGATGCCGGGGATGCGCCGCAGCGCCGCGAGATCCTCGGTCGCGACCGCACGCCGCAGCGCGTCCGGGGTGAGCACCGCCAGCATCGCCAGCGCGATGCGCGGACCCACGCCGCTGACCGACTGCGCCGTCTCGAAGACGTCGCGCTCGTCGGCGTTCGCGAAGCCGTAGACGGTCATCGAGTCCTCGCGCACCACGAGCGTGGTGTGCAGCTGCACGGGCTCCCCCACGCGCAGGGACGCCAGCGTCGCCGGCGTGGCGTGCACGAGGTAGCCCACGCCGCCCACGTCCACGACGGCACGGTCCAGCCCGACCTGCGCGACCGTCCCGGCCAGCGATGCGATCACCCGATGGACCTCCTCGAACAGACGTACGATCGGGCGCCACTGTAACAGCCGGCTCCGACACGAGAGCGGACCCTCATCCGTGTGCCCGCGACCGCGCCCCGGTGCGGGACCGGGCCGCGTGCTCGGCCGCGGCCCACGCCCTCTGGGCGGACGTCAGCTCGTGGCGGTCGCCGCCCTGGAGCGCCCCCGCGGGGCGCCACAGGTGGGTGATGGCCAGCGCGAGCGCATCGGCGGCGTCGGCGGGCTGGGGCAGCTCCCGCAGGCTGAGGATCCGCGCGACCATGCGCTGGACCTGCTCCTTGCCCGCGCGGCCGGTGCCCGTGACGGCCGCCTTGACCTCGCTCGGCGTGTGCAGCGCGACGGGGACCCCGCGACGCGCCGCGGCGACCATGGCCAGCCCGGCGACCTGGGCGGTGCCCATGACGGTGCCGTGGTTGTGCTGCGCGAACACGCGCTCGACCGCGACGACGTCGGGCACGTGCCGGTCGAGCCAGGTGTCGAGCTGTTCGCTGATCCGCAGCAGCCGCAGGTCGATCGTCGACGCCGGGTCGCTGCGCACCACGTCGACCGCGACCAGGGCGGCCCGTCGTCCGGGAAGCGAGTCGACGACCCCGACCCCGCATCGGGTCAGCCCCGGATCCACTCCCAGCACGCGCACGACCTCACCTTACGCACCGCCACGGGCGAGACCACGGCGACCACGCCGCAGCCGACCCGCGTCAGGTCAGGTCGTCCAGCAAGCCGCGCTTCGCCGAGCCGGCCTCCGTGATGCCGGGCCGCTCGGCCCCGCTGTCCAGCGCGTTGCGCGCGAGCTGGTTCTGGGCCGCGGTGAACTCGTCCTTGATCGTCACCTCGCCGGCTTCGAGCGCCGCGAGGTTCCGTTCGCGCAGCTCCCTGCCCGCGATGTCCGCGGCGACGATCGCCCGGCACTGCTCACGCACCGAGTCGACGATCGACCACACGGTCTCCTCGGTGATGACGGGCGCCTGCGCCGCGTTCGCCGCGTTCGTGACCGCCTCGGTGGTCGCGCCGAACGACTGCTGGATGATCTTGTTGACCCCGGTCTGCACGGCGTCGCCCAGCTCGGCGCCCTCCCGGGCGAGGGCCGCCTGCTGCCAGAGGGCCAACGACTGGCGCGCCTGCGGGATGCCCATCGTGCGGAAGGTCGCGAGACGACGGCGCAGCGAGAACTGCGTCATGACGAGGTTCCGCGTGCTCGGGGCGTTGGCGAACCCCATGAAGAACTGCTGGCGCCAGTCGTGCCACGACTTCTCGATCTCCGAGAGCGACGTCGCGAGCCTCGCGTGGACCTCGCTCATGGCGTCGGTCGAGATCGTCTCGCCCTTCCACACGACCGACCCGGCCCCCGAGCTCTGCGCCGCGCTCAGCGTCTGGCTCGCGTCGGCGACGTCGGCACGCACGATGTCGATGACCTCTTCGAGCGAGGCGAGCACGCCGACCACGGAGTGCATGTGCTCGAGCGACTGCTGGTGCAGCAGCTGGCCGCGCGTGATGTTGTCGGCGAGGCGGTTCTCCATCTCCTGGACCTTGACCTCGGCCAGGTCGAGCTTGTCGGTGATCGGCTTCGACTCTCGCACCATGGTCGTGTACGTGTACCTCGCACCCCGGAAGCGCCTGCGGGCCTTCTTGCCGAGCTCCTCGAGCCTCACGTTGCGGTACTTCTTCTCGAAGCCGTCCATCTCCCGGAGCACGTCGTTGACGAGCTGGTCCGCCGCGGGGATCGTGATGCCCCGCTGCGCGTCGAGGAGCTGGGTCGAGGCGTCGTTGAGCTTGCGCATGACAGGTCCGCCGAAGGTCACGACGGTGTTGAGGTCCGTCGTCATCTTCGCGGCGAGCGCGGGGGCGCCGGCCCGTAGCGACGCCTTCTGCTCCTCGGTCAGGAGCGAGCGGAACTGGAACTGCCCGGTCGTCCCGGAATCGTCGACGGCCGCCTCGACCGCCGACTCCAGGGGCGTGGCGGGCGCTGCGGAGGGGTCGGCGCCCTCGAGGAGGGCCGAGAAGTCGACGTTGACCGTCGGCTCGTCCTCGGCCGTCATCGGGCGTTCCTCTCGTAGACCCCGGCCAGCTGGCGGTCCTCGGCGATCGCGGTCAGGCGCGACAGCGCAACCTGGAAGTCGAGGTCGGCGCGCGCGTTGACCTGGCGCGTGTTCTCGACGATCTGCTCGGACACCGCGTCGAGCGCCGTGCGGACCTCGGCGACCCGCTCGTCGGGGTGCTGCCACAGCCCGGGGTTGTCGATGACGTCCTTGAGGTAGCCGGGCGACACACACTTCACGATCTTGTCGAGGGTGTCGGCGTACTGGACCGTCGCCATCCGGAGCTGCTGGGGCGTGCCCGTGTCCCGCAGGCGGCGGAACAGCTCGTTCGTCTCGGCGACGAGGCCGTTGATGCGGTCGGTGACGGGCTCACCGCCGAGCCGGTAGCCCTGGTAGGCCGGCGCCAGCTCCGACAGCGTCGTGAGGGACTTGCCGACCCGCACGGCGGCGTCGGACCTGCCGAGCCCGATCCGTTCGGCCCGCGTGGGGCGCAGGCGTGCGCGCACCGAACGCCTGGCGCGGTAGAGGGCGACCATGCACGCGACGAACGGCGCAAGCCAGATCGCCGTCAGGGTCACGCCGACGACACCGCCCGCGACCGGACCGAGCGCGGAGCGGTCGGCGGGCAGGAACGCGACGACGATCCACAGCGGCGTGAGCAGCGTGAACACGATCGTGGAGGTCACCAGGCCCGTGCGGACCCACGACGGGACCGCGCGCCCGGAGCGGATCGCCTTCGCGGTCCGCACGGTGGCGACCGGAAGGACGGCGAACCACAGGAAGATGCCGCTCAGGACCGCCACGAGGGTCAGAGGGCCGCCAGCCCGCTCCCTCACTCTCGCCACGCCCTTCGGCGGCGCCGTGTACGGCAACGTCGACATAGAACAATCCTCCCGGCCGACCGACCCGCCCGCTACTCCACCGCAGTGCGCGCCGCGTCGATGTGTCTGGTCGATCTGTCGTGGTCGATCTGTTGGTCGATCTGTTGGTCGATCTGTCGTGCCGGCTCAGTCCTCGTCGAGCGCGGCCATGACCTCGTCGGACGCGTCGAAGTTGGCGTAGACGTTCTGGACGTCGTCGCTGTCCTCGAGCGCGTCGATGAGGCGCATGATCTTGCGGGCGCCCTCGACGTCGACCTCGATCTCCATGGACGGGTGGAAGATCGCGTCGGCGGAGTCGTAGTCGATCCCGGCCTCCTGCAGCGCGGTGCGCACCGCGACCAGGTCGGAGGCCTCGCAGAGCACCTCGAACACGTCGCCCTCGTCCGAGACGTCCTCCGCCCCGGCGTCGAGCGCCGCCAGCATGACGTCGTCCTCGCTCACGCCGTCCGACTTCGGCACGACCACGAGACCCTTGCGCGAGAACAGGTAGGACACCGAGCCCGGGTCGGCGAGGTTGCCACCGTTGCGCGAGAACGCCAGGCGCACCTCCGAGGCGGCCCGGTTCTTGTTGTCCGTGAGGCACTCGACCAGCACGGCGATGCCGTTGGTGCCGTAGCCCTCGTACATGATCGTCTGGTAGTCGACGGCGTCGGCGCCCTCACCGGAGCCGCGCTTGACCGCGCGGTCGATGTTGTCGTTCGGGACCGACGACTTCTTCGCCTTCTGGATCGCGTCGAACAGCGTCGGGTTGCCCGCGGGGTCGCCGCCGCCCGTGCGCGCCGCGACCTCGATGTTCTTGATGAGCTTCGCGAAGAGCTTGCCGCGCTTGGCGTCGATCGCAGCCTTCTTGTGCTTGGTCGTGGCCCACTTGGAGTGACCGGACATGACCTACCTGTCTCCTTCGCGATCTCTAGCCTGCGGCGACCATACGCACGAACATCGCGTGAACCCGCTGGTCCCCGGTGATCTCCGGGTGGAACGCGGTCGCGAGCAGCCGCCCTTGACGTGCTGCGACGATCTTACCGGCGGCCTCGCCGACGGCGGTGCCGTCCGCCGCGCGTTCCGGGATCCGGGCCAGCACCTCGACGTCGGGCCCGGCCTCCTCGACCCAGGGCGCGCGGATGAACGCGGTCCGCACCGGCCCCCCGCCGGGCTGGTCCGAGATCCCGCCCATCGTCAGGTCCGCCTCGAACGAGTCGACCTGCCGCCCGAACGCGTTGCGTCGCACGGTGACGTCCATGCCGCCCAGCGTGCGCTGCCCTTCGATGCCGCCCTCGATGCGGTCGGCGAGCAGGATCATGCCCGCGCACGACCCGTAGACGGGCAGTCCCGCGCCGATGGCCGCCCGCAGCGGCTCGTCGAGCTCGAAGATCCGCAGGAGCTTGTCGATCGTCGTCGACTCGCCGCCGGGGATCACCAGGCCGTCGACGGCGTCGAGCTCGCTCCGGCGCCGGACGCCGACGCCACGGGCGCCCACGGACTCGATCGCCGCGACATGCTCGGCGACGTCGCCCTGCAGGGCCAGCACGCCGATGGTGGGGGTCGTCACGGCGGGACAGTCTAGGCGTGCGGTGGCGCCGATGCTGCGCACCCTCAGTCGCCGCGCACCGTCAGTCGTCGTGCTCTTCGCCGAGGTGCCGCACCGAGCCGTCCCAGCCGTCCGCGAGCGCGTCGACGACGTCGGGCAGGGCCGTCGGGAAGACCTCGAGCGGCTGCGACCTCAGCTCGGCGGCGGTCAGCCACCGCATCTCGTCGAGCACGTCACGCTCGATCGCCGTCCAGCCCGCGTCGGACGGCTCGTGGCCGGCCGCGACCCGGGCGACGAAGAAGACCTCGTCCTGCCGGCACGTCTCGGCGAAGAAGTGGAAGACGCCGGCCCGGGTCAGCACGGGGCCCTCGAGGTCGTCGGGACCGAGCACCAGGCCCGCCTCCTCGCGCAGCTCGCGCAGCGCGGCCTCGACCTCCGACTCCCCCGGGTCGATGCCACCGCCGATCGTGAACCACCAGGACCGGTCCGGCTGGTCGACGTCGTGCCCGCGGGCGAGCAGGACCCGGCCGTCGCCGTCGAGCACGATGACGCGGGCCGCGCGCCGGTGCCGCATCCCGTCGGCGCCCACGGCCCAGTCGGTGCCGAGGGACGTGGTGCCGAGGATGCCGTCCTCGGCAAGGTCGGCGGCGACGGCGCCCCCGGGCTCGCCGGGGGCACCGCCGCCGGCGGCGGGGAGATCCTCGGTCACCAACCGCGCTCCGCCAGGCGCACGGGCGCCGGCTCGGCCTCGACGTTGATGCCCACCATCGCCTCGCCGAGCCCGCGCGAGACCTTGGCGATCACGTCGGGGTCGTCGTGGAAGGTCGTGGCCTGGACAATCGCCTTGGCCCGCGCGACCGGGTCGCCCGACTTGAAGATGCCGGACCCCACGAACACGCCCTCGGCGCCGAGCTGCATCATCATCGCGGCGTCGGCCGGCGTGGCGATGCCGCCCGCGGTGAAGAGCACGACGGGGAGCCGGCCCTCGCGTGCAACCTCGGCGACGAGCTCGTACGGCGCCTGGAGCTCCTTGGCCGCCACGTAGAGCTCGTCGGCCGGGAGGGTCGTCAGACGCCGGATCTCCTGGCGGATGCGGCGCATGTGCGTGGTCGCGTTCGACACGTCGCCCGTGCCCGCCTCGCCCTTGGACCGGATCATCGCCGCACCTTCCGTGATGCGGCGCAGCGCCTCGCCCAGGTTGGTCGCCCCGCACACGAACGGCACGGTGAACGCCCACTTGTCGATGTGGTTCTCGTAGTCGGCAGGCGTAAGGACCTCCGACTCGTCGACGTAGTCGACGCCCAGGGACTGGAGCACCTGGGCCTCGACGAAGTGCCCGATGCGCGCCTTGGCCATCACCGGGATCGAGACGGCCTCGACGATGCCGTCGATCATGTCCGGGTCGCTCATGCGCGCCACGCCGCCCTGCGCACGGATGTCTGCCGGCACCCGTTCGAGCGCCATGACCGCAACCGCGCCGGCGTCCTCGGCGATCTTCGCCTGCTCGGCGGTGACGACGTCCATGATCACGCCACCCTTGAGCATCTCTGCCATGCCGCGCTTCACGCGCGCCGTGCCGGTCGTGCCGACAGCCGCGCCGGTGGTCTCGCCCACTGGTACCTCGCAAGTCTCGTGCTGACGTGACCCTTGTCACGGATGGTGACCATCCTACGGTTCGCTGCTCAGCGGCCCAGCCCGTCCGGCATCTGGTCGTCGAGCTCGACGGTCTGCGGCGCCGGGGCCCGGCCCGCCAGGTGGAGCAGCCGCACGTACCAGTGCCGGCGCACGCGCTGCGCCTGCGCGACCGCCTCGTTGTGGAAACGCCGCGCGAGCTGCGCGCGGTACCAGGACGCGGCGAGCGCGGCGAGGTGGTCCTCCCCCACCGCCTGGGCACGCAACGCCGTGATGACCTCGGGCTCCTCGAGCGCCGAGCGCAGGGTGGCCGACAGCTCGCTCTCGACGCGCTCGCGCGCCGGGCCGAGGCCGTCCATCGCCAGCGCCAGCGCCGGCGAGGTCACCGGTCCGGCATCGTCGACGACGGCGTACGCCGCGTCGGCGACGAGGACCGAGCTCGCCGGGTCGAGCAGGCCCGACGACGCCAGCTCGATCGCCGCGCTGGCCCTCCGGACGAGCTGCGCGTCGAGCGCGATGCGCGACGCCGCGACCTTGCGGTGCAGCCGGTCCAGACGCGACGCCAGGACCCACGCGACCCACAGCAGCGCGGCCACGACGACGAGTCCGACCAGCGCCATCTCCGACCAGCTCATGCCCCGCCTCTCGCCTCGTGCACGGGCCACGTACCGAGGGCTTCCCCGGCGGCCACGGCCATCTCGTACACCGCGAGCACCTGCTCGGTCACCGCCGACCAGTCGAAGCGGCGCACGAACTCGCTCGCCTGCTGCCTGCGCACGGCCGTGTCGCCGGCGTCCGCGAGCGCCGCCACGACGGTGCTCGCCAGGTCGTCCGGGTCACCCGTGCGGAACAGCCGCCCCGCACGCCCGTCGTCGAGCACGCGCCGGAACGCGCCCAGGTCGCTCGCGACGACGCCCGCGCCCGCGCTCATGGCCTCGACCAGCACGATGCCGAAGCTCTCGCCGCCCGTCTGCGGCGCCACGTACAGGTCGGCCGACGACAGCAGCGCGGCCTTGTCGTCGTCGGAGATGCCGCCCAGCCACTCGAAGGACGCCGCGTGCGGGCCGAGCGCCTCGGTCGCGTCGGCCCGCCCCTGCTCCCCGCGGCCGGCGACCAGGAACCGCGCCCCGGGCACGCGCTCGAGCACCGACGGCGCCGCGGCGGCCAGCACCTGCAGGCCCTTGCGCGGCTCGTCGAGCCTCCCGAGGAACGCGATCGTCGGGGCGTCCGGCGTGCCCTGCCATCTCTCGACCGGGGTCGCAGCCTCGAAGGTGTCCACGTACACGCCGTTGGGGATCACGACGGCGTCGCCGCCGAGGTGGTCGACGAGCGTGCGGCGCGCGTCCTCCGAGACGGCGATGCGTGCCGCGATCTTCTCGAGCGACTGCCGCAGCAGCGGGAAGGCGACCTGCAGCGCCCGGGAACGGACGAGCGCGGTGTGGAAGGTCGCGACCACGGGGCCTTCCGCGATCCACAGCGCCAGCATCGACAGGCTGGGGGTCATGGGCTCGTGCAGGTGCAGGACGTCGAACTGCCCCGCGTCGATCCAGCGCCGGACCCGGGCCGCGGCGAGCGGGCCGAACGCGAGCCGGGCGACCGACCCGTTGTACCGCACGGGCAGCGCACGCCCGGCGGGCGTCACGACGTCGGGCACCGGGGTGTCGTCGTCGGCCGGGGCGAGCACCGACACCTCGTGGCCCTGTGCCATGAGCGCCTGGGCGAGGTCGCGCACGTGGAACTGCACGCCACCGGGAGCGTCGAACGAGTACGGGCAGACGATGCCCACGCGCAGGGGACGCGTCGTCGTCATGCCTCGCCTGCCTCGACCTTGGTGCGTGCGTAGCGCTCGGCGTCGAGGTCCGCGATGAAGACCTTCTGCAGCATGTGCCAGTCCTGCGTCGAGTCCCGCAGGCTGCGGGCGACCGTGTCGACCCAGCCCTGCGTCATGGCGGTGACCTGCTCCTTGCGGTCGCCCGCGGTGGGGACCGGCACGGGCGGGTAGAAGGTGATCACGATGCCGTAGGGCGTCCCGGCGACCTTGCGTCGTGCGCGGTCGAGCCGCTCGTACCTGATCCCCGCGGGGACCAGCGGGATCCCGGCCGCGAGCGCGAGCGCGGCAGGTCCGGCCGCGACGCGCGCCCGGTGACCGCACAGGTCCACCTCGATGCCCGTGGCCGTGAGGTCACGGTCGGCCAGGAGCGGGATGAGCCACCGGCCCTCGTGGGCACCGCGCAGGAGCTTGCGGAACACGTCGCCGTCGCCCAGCGGCAGCACGTCGATGCCGATCGACCGCCGGAACGCGAGGAACTCCTGGAACAGGGCCTCGGGCTTGAGATGCTCGGCGACCGTGAGCACGCGGCTGATGTTCGCGCTCGCGTAGGCGCCCGCGAGGTCCCAGTTGCCCAGGTGGGCGAGCGCCAGGGACACCGCGCTACCGGCATCGAGGGGGACGCCGATGTTCTCGTAGCCGATGATCCGCACGCGTGCGTCGCGCTGTTCCGGGCGGAGCGCCTGGAGCGTGAACGCCTCGCGGAAGTAGCGCATGTAGGAGCGCATCCCGGCCTTGGCCAGGCGCCGGACCTGACGTTCGTCGAGCTCGGGGCGGACCCGCGCGTAGTTCGCCTCGAGCTGGCGCACGGCCGATCCCCGCAGCAGCCAGGTCACGTCGGCGACGGCGGTGAACAGGGCCCGCAGCACGGGCTCGGGCACCTTGGGCGCGTTCTGCCAGGCGAACATGTAGGCCTTGGCGACGTCGATGCGCATCAGACCTCCGTGCTCGGGGCCGCTCCGCGGGCTGCGAGCTGGCGGTACACCGTCGAGATGCGCTGGATGACCGTGACCAGGCTGGCGACGGCGAGCAGCGTGAGCACCACGACGGGCACGATGACGGGCAGGCCGAACGAGACGAACCCGACGGGGGTCAGCGCGATGACGAGCCGGTCGGTCCGCTCGGCGATGCCCACGCTCGCGGTCGCTCCGACCGCCTCGGCCCGTGCCCGCGCATACGGCACGACCGAGCCCAGCGCGAGGCAGGCCAGCGACGCGACCGCACCCCAGAGCGCGTACGGCTCGTCGGGGTTCAGCACGAACCACAGCGTGATGCCGACGAACACGGCCCCGTCGGAGATGCGGTCGAGCGTCGAGTCGAGGAACGCGCCCCAGGGCCCGGTACGGCCCGACGTCCGCGCCATGACGCCGTCCAGCGAGTCGGCGAGCGCGAAGAGGCCGATGAGCACACCGCCCAGGAAGAGGTGACCGGTCGGCAGCAGCGTCAGGGCGAGCGTCGTGACGATGACCGTCCCCGCGATGGTGACGGCGTCGGGCGACACCCCGCGACGCACCAGGAAGGTCGCGAGCGGCGTGAAGATGCGCTGCATCGCCGCCCTCAGGCCCCGGAACATCACGCGCCCCCTTCGTCGCTGCCAGTACCCGCCGACGCCGGCCAGGCGGCGGCGAGCCGCGACCGGGTGTCCGCCAACAGCTCGGGCAGCGCCTTGGTGCGCGCCACGATGGGCAGGAAGTTGGCGTCGCCCATCCACCGCGGGACCACGTGCTGGTGCAGGTGGGCCGCGATGCCGGCGCCCGCGACCTCGCCCTGGTTCATCCCGAGGTTGAAGCCCGCGGGCCGGTAGACCGCCCGCAGCACGCGCAGCGCGGTCTGCGTCATGCGGCTCAGCTCGTCCGTCTCGGCCGCGGTCAGGTCGGTGTAGTCCGACACGTGCCGGTACGGCAGCAGCATGAGGTGGCCCGAGTTGTACGGGTACAGGTTGAGCACCGCGTAGCAGTCCCGCCCGCGGGCCACGACGAGACCGGTCTCGTCGTCGCCCGCCGGGATGCGGCAGAACGGGCACTGGTCCGTCGTCGCGTCGGCCGGCTTGTCCTGGCCGCCGATGTAGACCATGCGGTGCGGCGTCCAGAGCCGTTGCAGGTCGTCTCCGCGCGACCCGAAGTCGTCCGCGGACTCTTCGCGCATCAGACCTGGGCCCGGTCGCGCACCGCTGTCACGATGCGCTCGACGGCCGCGGCGACGGGCACGCCGTTCTCCTGGGTACCGTCACGGAAGCGGAACGAGACCGCGCCCGCCTCGACGTCCTCACCGCCCGCGATGAGCACGAACGGGACCTTCTCCTTGGAGGCGTTGCGGATCTTCTTGCCGAACCGGTCGTCCGACGTGTCGAGCTCGGCCCGGATCCCCTGGGCCCGGAGCTGCCCGACGACGTCCGCGAGGTAGTCGTCGAACGCCTCCGCGACCGGGACGGCGAGCACCTGGACGGGTGCGAGCCAGGCCGGGAACGCGCCCGCGTAGTGCTCGAGCAGCACGGCGAAGAACCGCTCGATCGAGCCGAAGAGCGCACGGTGGATCATGACGGGCCGCTGACGGGTGCCGTCGGCCGCGGTGTACTCGAGGTCGAACCGCTCGGGCAGGTTGAAGTCGAGCTGGATGGTCGACATCTGCCAGGTGCGGCCGATGGCGTCCCGCGCCTGCACCGAGATCTTGGGGCCGTAGAAGGCCGCGCCGCCCGGGTCCGGCACCAGCTCCAGGCCGGACGCCGTCGCGACCTCCTCCAGGGTGCGCGTCGCCTCGTCCCACGCGGCGTCGTCGCCGACCGACTTCTCCGGGTCGCGGGTCGAGAGCTCGAGGTAGAAGTCGTCGAGCCCGTAGTCCTTGAGCAGGTCGAGGACGAAGGTGAGCAAGGAGGTCAGCTCGTCCTTCATCTGCTCGCGCGTGCAGTAGATGTGCGCGTCGTCCTGCGTGAAGCCGCGCGCGCGGGTCAGGCCGTGCACGACGCCGGACTTCTCGTACCGGTACACCGTCCCGAACTCGAACAGCCGCAGCGGGAGCTCCCGGTAGGAGCGGCCGCGCGCGTCGAAGATCAGGTTGTGCATCGGGCAGTTCATGGGCTTGAGGTAGTAGTCCTGCCCCGGCTTGCGGACGTTGCCCTCGTCGTCGAGCTCGGCGTCCAGGTGCATGGGCGGGTACATGCCCTCGCGGTACCAGTCGAGGTGGCCCGAGACCTCGAACAGCCGGCCCTTGGTGATGTGCGGCGTCTGGACGAACGAGTACCCCGCCTCGACGTGCTTGCGGCGCGAGTACTCCTCCATCTCCGTGCGGATGATGCCGCCCTTGGGGTGGAAGACGGCCAGGCCCGAGCCGATCTCGTCCGGGAACGAGAACAGGTCGAGCTCGCTGCCGAGGCGCCGGTGGTCGCGGCGCTCCGCCTCCGCGAGCCGCTCGAGGTAGGCCCGCAGGTCGTCCTTGCTCGGCCACGCGGTGCCGTAGATCCGCTGGAGCTGCGGGTTCTTCTCGCTGCCGCGCCAGTAGGCGGCCGCCGACCGCATGAGCTGCACGCCGTTGCCGATGAGCCGCGTGCTGGGCAGGTGCGGGCCGCGGCACAGGTCCTTCCAGACCACCTCGCCACCACGGCGGACGTTGTCGTAGATGGTGAGCTCGCCGCCGCCGACCTCGACGTCGGCGCCTTCGGCCGCCGCTGCGGCGTCGCCGCCCTTGAGGCCGATGAGCTCGAGCTTGTACGGCTCTGCCGCCAGCTCGGCGCGCGCCTCGTCCTCCGTGACCACACGGCGCTGGAAGGTCTGGCCCTCCTTGATAATGCGGCCCATCGCCTTGTCGAGCGCCTTGAGGTCCTCGGGCGTGAACGGGGTCGCGACGTCGAAGTCGTAGTAGAAGCCGTCCTTGACGGGTGGGCCGATGCCGAGCTTGGCCTGCGGGTTGACCTGCTGCACGGCCTGGGCCAGCACGTGCGCCGCGCTGTGCCGCAGGACGGCGAGCCCGTCGGGCGAGCCGATGGTCACCGGTTCGACGACCGTGCCCTCGGCGAGCTCGCGGCTCAGGTCGAGCAGCTCGCCGTCGACCCGCATGACCACGACGTCGCGGCGGTCCGCGAAGAGCTCGGTGCCCGTCGTCGGCGCCGTCACCGTGACCGCAGCGTTCTGCCCGTCGGACGGGTTCGGTGGCATCGGCACGGCGATGTCGGACACATCAGCTCCTAGGGGTGGCACGCGCCCAGCACGTGGCGACAAGCAGTCGAGGCGCCGCCCGGCAGGCGACGCCCCTCGATGGTACCGATCAGGACGGCGCGATCACGACGCCGTCTGACGTGGCGGGCCGCTCACCCGCGGGGCGGGGTCGTCAAGATCGTCGGCCGGGCCGGCCTGGTGTCCCCTGGAGGCCTTGTGAAGTACTTCACAAGGCCTGGACTATCGCTCCAGGGGTATGTGGTCTTACCTTAGAGATACGTCAACAGGACGCACCTGAAGAGGCCGCAGACCACGCGGCCGACATTCCCGGAGGGGGAACACCATGAGCACCAACGGCACTCGGTCCGGCAGCCGCGCAGTCCGCACCATCGGCCTCATCTCGATGATCGCCGGCCTGGTCATGGTCATCGCAGGCGGCTCCGCCTGGGCCGTCGTGAGCACCCAGCTCTCGGCGCAGAACATCACCGTCGCCGAGGACGCACCGTTCCTCGCGGGCGACCTGGTCGACGGGCCGTTCTCGGCTCTGGCCCAGGCCCAGATCATCGACGAGCACGCGCTCGCCGCGACCGGCGGCCAGACGTACGCCGAGATGGACCGTGAGGACCCGCTGCGCGAGACCGCCATGAACGGCTCGCTGCTGCGTGCCTCCCTCTTCACCTCCGTCCTCGCGTTCGGCGTGAGCGCGCTGGTCATGGGCGTCGGCATCCTCTTCGGTGCCATGGGCTGGGCGCTGCGCCGCCTGGGCGCCGAGGCTCGGACGACGACGCTCGTCGAGCCGGCCGTCGCCGACGCGAAGGTCGCCGAGAAGCGTGAGCGGGAGCTCGTCGACGCCTGACGACCCCCACGCAGTCCCGAACACGTGACCAGTCCCGGTATCCGGTCGGATACCGGGACTTCTCACGTGCCCAGGGTGTGCGGGCAGGGGATGCCGGCCGGAGGGCATGATCGGGTCGTGACCAGCGTGCCTCCCGACTCACCCGCGTACCCCGCCGCAGCGCGCCACGCGCCCACGCTGGCCGCGCTCGACGCGCACCTGGTCGAGTGCCGCGCCTGCCCACGCCTGGTCGCCTGGCGCGAGAAGGTCGCGACGGACAAGCGGGCCGCGTTCCGCGCCGACGACTACTGGGCCCGCCCCGTCCCCGGGTTCGGCGACGAGGACGCGGCGATCGCCGTCGTCGGGCTCGCCCCCGCCGCACACGGTGCCAACCGCACGGGGCGCATGTTCACCGGTGACCGCAGCGGCGACTTCCTGTTCGCCGCGATGCACCGCGTGGGGCTCGCGAACCAGCCCACGTCCGTGCGGGCCGACGACGGGCTGACCCTCCACGGGGTGCGCGTCACCGCGCCCGTCCGTTGTGCGCCGCCGGACAACAAGCCCACGCCGCAGGAGCGCCGGCGCTGCGGCCCGTACCTGGAGCGGGAGATCGAGCTGCTCGGCCCGTCCCTGCGGGTCGCCGTCGCGCTCGGCGCGATCGGCTGGCAGGCGCTCCTGACGACGCTCGCCGAGCAGGGCTGGGACGTCCCCCGGCCGCGCCCTCGGTTCGCGCACGGTGCCGAGGTGCTCCTGCACCGGCGGCGGCACGGCGACGAGGAACCCGCGACGCTCACCGTCCTCGGCTGCTTCCACGTCTCGCAGCAGAACACCTTCACCGGAAGGCTCACGCCGCAGATGCTCGACGACGTGCTGCTCCGCGCTCGCGAGCTGGCCGGAAATGGCTCTCCAGGGCCGCAGGACCTGGGATAACGTCGCCCCGTGCCGAACCAGATCACGATCCTGACGGGTCCGCCCGGAGCGGGCAAGACGACGCTCGCCGCGCTCCTCGCGCGGGACACCGACCGACCGACCGTGAACCTCACGACCGACACGTTCTACCGGTCCATCGCGACCGGCTTCGTGCCGCCCTACGAGGCGGCGTCGCACCGGCAGAACACGGTCGTCGTCGACGCGATCGTCGCAGCGGTCATGGCGTACGCGCGCGGCGGCTACGACGTCGTGGTCGACGGCGTCGTCGGACCGCTGTTCCTCCCACCGTTCCGCGCCGCTGCCGCGCGCGAGGGGGTGCCGCTGCACTACGTCGTGCTGCGGCCGTCGCTCGACGCGACGCTCGAGCGCGGGTGGTCGCGGCCCGAGAGCGAGCTGCGCGACACCGACGCGATCACGCACATGCACGGCGTCTTCGCGGACCTCGGCGACCTCGAGCCGCACGCGCTCGACACCACGCGCCTGTCCCCGGACGAGACGGCCGACGCGCTGCGCGACGGCATCGCCTCGGGCGCGTACCTCGTCACGGCGCCCACGCCCGTGTGGCCCGAGGCCGACCGGACCGACCCGCCGCTGCGCGGGGACGAGGTCACGACCTTGCGCACGTTCCTCGACTTCCACCGCGACACGCTGCGCTGGAAGACCGCCGGTCTCACCGCCGAGCAGCTCCAGGCCACCCACCCGCCGAGCGGGATGACCCTGGGCGGGCTGGTCAAGCACCTGGCACTCGTGGAGTCCAGCTGGTTCCAGGCCGTCCTCGCGGGGGGCACCGACCTGCCGCCGTTCGACGACGTCGACTGGTCGGCCGACCGCGACTGGGAGTGGACGAGCGCCCGCGACGACTCTCCCGAAGCCCTCCGCGGACTCTTCGACTCCATCGTCGCGGAGTCCGACCGGCGCATCGACGAGGCGCTCGCTGCGGGCGGGCTCGACCAGACGTCGGCCCGGGAGTCCCGCCAGCCCGGGGCCGGGGCCTTCAACCTCCGGTGGATCCTGGTCCACATGATCGAGGAGTACGCGCGCCACAACGGTCACGCCGACCTGCTCCGTGAGGCCGTGGACGGCATGACGGGAGAGTGACGCCGCTCACTCCAGCCCGACGATCGTCTGGTAGTCCCAGTACAGCATCCGCCCGTCGACCGCGAAGCCGTAGCCGTCGGCCTGCCTCTCGCGCCCTCGCGTCCAGGCGACCTCACCCGTCCGGAGGTCGAAGGCGGTCCACGTGAGCGCCCCTGGTAGACCGAGACCCGGAGTTCCGACGACGGCCAGGCGTCCGTCGGTGAACGCGGCTCGTACGAGGTCCGTGGCGTCGCCGAACGTGCGGCTCTGGTCGTTCCCGAGCGGGGCCGTCCAGCGGCGCGCGCCCGACCCCAGGTCGAGGGCGACGAGCTCCTGACCCGTGGTGACCGCGACCACCACGTCCTCGGTCCGGACCAGCACGCCCGCCGGGCCGTCCATCCTTGCTTCCCACGCGGTCTCGCCGTCGTCGGTACGGATCGCGACGAGCCCGCCCGGGACCTGCGCGAACACGATCCCGGCGTTGCTCCCGTCGGTCGCCCGTGGCTCCGACCCCCGGCCCGGTAGCGCGGCCAGCACGGTGCCGTCCGCGTCGACCACCTCCCACGGGGCGTACGGCGACGACGAGTACTGCCCGTGCCGGTCGACCTGCGCCGGGCGCAGGTAGGGTCCGTCCACGGTGCGCAGCACCGGCTCGTAGCTGCTCGCGCCGTCGGCAGGGTCGATGGTGTCGGCGTCGCTCGTCACATCGAGCCGTACGCCGGCAGGCGTGAAGGCCGCGTCGACGCCGCAGGCTCCCACGACCACGAGCGACTCGTCCGCCCAGTGGAAGGCGTTGGCGACCGACGGCTGCAGCGTCGGTTCGCCGCTGCCGTCGTCACTCCAGACCATGCACTGGTACCAGTTGTCGGGGCCGGTGGGTACGGACTCGACCGTGGTCTCCCACCGAACCGCCCCGGTCGCCGCGTCCTCCATCGTGACGCGCAGGTCGGGGGCGATGACCGGACCGTCGAGCCGGTAGCCCGACTCCTCGTCGCCCAAGATCTCGGGCAGCGGCCCGGGTTCACCGACACTGCTCAGGCGGACCACTCCCCCGTGGCCCGCCGGCATCCGGCGGTCCTCCCCGTCGACCCGCCGCTCGGCAGCTACCTCACCGGCCGCGTCGATGACATGGACGGATCCCTCAGGACCGTTCTGCACGCACACCACGGACTCCGAGGCGCTCAGCGCGAGGCTGGCCGCCGCGAAGTACGGCGTCGGCCCGCAGTCCCACTCGCCCTCGTAGCTGCGTCGCCAGACCTCGCTGCCGTCTGTGAGATCGATACCGCGCAGCTGAGCCCCGTCGTGCCGTGGGCCGTTCCCGTAGGTGTAGCTCGAGACGACGAGCAGCCCGCCCAGCACCGTGAGCGGCGAACCGTTCTCGACGTCGACCGACCAGCTCTCCCGGGGCGGCACGCTCAGGTCGAGGACGCCGCCCGGGGCGCTGCGCAGCGCCGCCACCCGCTCCCGCTCGATCAGGGTGCTGGCCACTCCGCTCGCACCCAGGACGACCACCGCCGCCGCCAGTCCCGCGACGACCCGCCGCCGCGGCCAGGCGCGCACGCGGTCCAGGACGGTGGGTCCCTCCGGTCCGGCGCCGGGCCCGGGCGCGTCGCCCTCCTGGCCGTCGTCAGGGACCAGGTCGAAGCGGTACGAGTCGGATGCAGCGCGGCGTTGCCCCACGTCGGAAGCCTAGTGGTGCCCAAGGGTCCCCTGACACACCCGCACGGCCCGTGGCCGGCTCACCGTGCGGCGGCGATCGCCTCGGTCAGGGCGCCGGGCGTCTGCCACCCCTCGAACCGCTGGCCGTCGATGAGCACCGTGGGCGTCGACAGACCGCCCAGGTCCTCGTTCGCCTGAGCGGTGGCCGCCATGACCCAGGCGGCGAAGTGCCGCGCCTCGGCCTCACCGGTCTCGCCGTCGGCGGTCGTGTACGGCACGCTCGTCGTCGCGGTGAAGCGGTCGACGACCTCGGCCGGGACGCCCACGTCGGCGGCGAGGCCGGCGATCTCCTCGTCGGTCAGGCCGTCCTCGGCCCCCTGCGGGTAGTGGTTCAGGAGTGTCTCGACCATCGCCGGGTACAGCTCAGGAGCCTCGTCGGCCACGACGGCGAGCGCGTTGACCGCCCGCGTCGAGTACGTGCCGCCGGACTGCATGTCGAGGAACGCGACGGGCCGGTCGACGACCGTCACCCCGCCGCTCTCGACCGCCGCGTCGAGCTCGGGCCGGAACTGCTGCTCGAACAGCGCGCACCACCGGCACATGGGGTCGAAGAAGACCTCGATCACGACGTCGTCCGCACCGGCCACCCCGACGCCGTCCTTCGACACGGGGATACCGCCCTCGGCGTTCGCGGCCGCGGGCGTCTCGACGTCGGCCAGCGCAGGTGCCACCACGTTCTCCGCATCGCCACCGAGCCGGACGTCGCTACCCGGGCTGCCCGCAGCGGTCGACAGCGCGATCACCAGGACGACGACGAGCGCCGCGACGGCGGCCGCGAGCGCGGTGAGGGTGACCCTCCGGGTCATGGGCCCGGAGGACGCAGGCTTCGCGGTCTTCGCAGGCTTCGCGGTCTTCGCAGGCTTCGCGGTCTTCGCGGGCATCGGGCTCTCCGACAGGTGCAGGGGGCGGCGTGCGACCTCCATCGTCGGCGCCGCCCGCCGCCCCGCGGCACTCCTGGCGCGGATTGCCCGGGAGCCGTCAGCCCACGTGCGCGCGGACGAACCGCCGTAGCTCGCGCTCGAGCTCACGGTCCTCGGGCGTCGAGCCCCCGAAGCCGCCGTGCGGCATCGCCTCGAACACGTGCAGCTCGGCAGGCACGCCCGCGGCGCGCAGCGCGCGGTGCATCCGCACGGTGTTCGACAGGAAGAGGTCCCGCGTCCCCGACTGCAGGAACGTGGGCGGGAACCCCGCGAGGTCGGCGAACAACGGCGACAGGTAGGGGTGCGCCAGGTCGGCGCCGTCGGCGTAGATCGCGTTGATCTCGCGCAGGCTGTGCAGCCTCGTGTCGACGTCGCGGTGGGTCACGAACGAGTCCCCCGACTCGGTGAGGTCGACCTCGGGCGTGAGCAGCACCAGGGCGGCGGGCAGCGGTAGCCCTTCGTCGCGGGCCCGCACGAGCAGGGCCGCCGCGAGGTTGCCGCCCGCGGACCCCCCGCCGACCACGATCTGGGTCGGCACGCGCACCTCGAGCAGCGCGCGGTACACGGCCAGGCAGTCGTCGAGCGGAGCGGGCGCGGGGTGCCGGGGCGGCATGCGGTAGTCGACGCTCCAGGTCACCAGCCCCGTGGCGGTCGCGGTCGCCGCACCCGCGGTCCGGCAGACGTCGCCCGACCCGTACACGAGGCCCCCGCCGTGGATGTCGAGGTAGACCGGCCCGTCGGCGTCGGCCTCCGCCGGGCGCTGGACGTACGTCCGGACGCCGCCGGCGTCGGCCACCTCCGACGTGACCGGCAGGTCGCGGTCCGCATACAGGCTCAGCAGGTAGGCGTCGACCTCGGCGGCGTGCCGGCGCCAGCCGGCGTGGTCGTCCGCCGCGGGGTAGACGGCCGGGGCCGAACGGGACTGCGCGAGGTACCGCTGGGCGGGCGGGCTCACGCTCGACGGGACGGGCGGGACGCCGTCAGCGGACATCGTCGTCGACCCGCACCCGGAGCCCGCACGCCCACGACTCCCCCGGACCGAGCACCGGCGCGCCCGCACCCGCGGACGCCCGCTCCGGGCCGACCAGGGGCGCGTTGGCCGGCTCGACGCCGAGCACCCAGACCCCCGCCGCGGGCCACAGCCAGGTGAACAGGCGCGGCATCGCGTCCGAGCGCCATTCGACGACGACGTCGCGGCCGAGCCCGGTCGGGCCTACCGAGGCCCGCGCCCAGCCGTCGCCGGCGCCGTGCACGTCCGGGTGCTCCGCCACCACGTACGCGAGCCCGGGAGCCGGGGCAGGGAACGTGACGGCGTCGCGACCGTCCGGGAGGGGGTCGGCCGGTACCGGATCGTCCGCGTCGGCCCGGACCCGCGTGCCGGGCACCAGCACGGGTGAGCCGAGGTTGACGTGGTAGAGCAGGGGCACGTGGACCGCGGTGTCTCCGTGGTTGCGCACGACGTCGCGCACCTCCACCTGCGGGCGCCCCGTGGCGACGACGATCTCGCGCTCGACGACGACGCGCGGACCGTAGAGCGTCGTGTGCGCGACCGCGCCGCGGACGTGCACCTCGAGCGCGTCGCCGTCCCGCTCGCGCCACCACCGGACGTCGTGCGCGGGGGTGAGGTGATGGGTCCCGTGCTGCCCGTGCCCGTCGCGCGGGGCTCCGATGTTGTCCGGGCCGCAGGTGGCGAGCAGCCCGCCGAGGAACCGGTCCTCCCACTCCCGGCCGGGGCCGGGGTCGACCGGGTGCGGCGAGCGCCACGCGAGGGGCGTGCCCGCCCACCACGCGGCGCCGAGGTCGAGGCCGCGGTCGAGCAGCACGTCGACGTCGAACCCGCCCGCGACGCGCACCGCGAGCGCGCGGTCGCCCGACGGGCGCCGGAGCTCGTCGACCGAGGCGAGCGCCTCCGGGGCCCCGACCCGGCCGTCGTCGAGCAGCTCCCCCCAGGCGACGTGGCCGCCGGACCGTCCGACCGTCACCGTTCGTGCACCTGCCCTCCGACGACGTCGTAGGTGCGCCCCTGGACCACGAGGTCCTCGAGCCGCGCGTCGGGGTCGACGGCGTCGATGCAGCCGCCCGCCGTGACGGTCCCGTCGAGCGCGACGTCGACACCGAAGATTCCGGACAGCACGAGCTCGCACCAGGCGCCCGCGGACGAGCAGGACCAGTCGATGATGTACGGCAGCTGCGGCGGCGTCTTGCGGGCTCCGCCGTTGATGGGCTCGACCGCCTCCTCGACGAAGTGGGCCTGCCCGGGAGGGCCCTGGTTCGCCGTCCGGGCCAGGCCGGGCAGCCATTCGAGCACCGCCTCGGGGTGGCCGAGCGCGATCGCCGCACGGGCGGAGTCGGCCGGCCAGGCCGGGTAGGCACCGTTCCACTGGTGGTCCGCGCGCAGCGACCAGCCCGCGTCGTCGTCCCAGGGAGACAGCGCGCGCATCCACGACGGCGTGCGCAGCTCGCGCACGAAGAACTCGACCATCTCGTCGCGCTGCGACTGCGGCAGGTCGTCCGCGATCGTCGTGCCGACCGTCGCGAAGTCGTAGCAGTGCCGGGTCTGCACGAGCGAGCCGTCGGGCTGCCGCGCGTGGAAGAACCCGGCGCCGGGAACGTAGAGCTCGAGCACCTTCGGGAGCAGCTCGGCGGCCTCGGCGTCGAGCCGTGCGGCGTCCTCGCGGCGCCCCTGCAGCTCGCTGATGCGCGCCGCGGTGCGCAGGTTCCAGACGTTCGCGGCGTTGAGGCTCGCCACCTCGTGGACGTACGAGCTCACGCACTCGAGGAGGTTGTCGACCTCGCCGTAGTCCGCGAGCCCGGAGCCGGTGCGCTGACGCTGCCAGGCGACCGCCCAGTCGCGCACGTCGTCGCCCAGCGTGGCCGTGCGGCCGTCCGGCGTCGTGAACTTCGACTCGAGGAACGCATGGTCCCCGTGCCAGCGCAGGTAGTCGTGGACCAGGCGGGTCATGGCGTAGTGGTTGACCGAGTACCAGTAGCCCACCGGCCCGCCCGTGAGCCACTCGGTGCCGAAGTGCTTCTCGATGTCGAGCCCGACCCAGTGCTCGACCTGCCGCCGCATGACCTGCGGGTCGAGCAGCGCGTGCACCGTCGAGCTCAGCGAGTAGTCCCAGATGAAGGTCGTCGTCTGCCAGTACCGGGGCATGAGGGTGTCATAGGTCCGGCCGAGCACCGAGGCGGGGTTGTCCCGCCGGAACCACAGCACGCCCATGGCGCCCCACCAGTAGAGCCGTCGCAGCGCGTCGTCCGAGGTGACGAGCACCGGCAGGCTGCCGCCGAACTCGTCGTTGCCCGGCGTGAACAGCGCACGCAGGCTCGCGTCCCAGCTCGCCCGCGAGGCCTCGCACGCACCCGGGACGTCGCGTGCGATGCGGTCGAACGCCGCGCTCGCCTCGTCCAGCGTGGTCGCGACCGTGTGCACGTAGGCCACGCGGACGGACCCGCCCGCGGCGACGTCCCGCACCACCTCGGTGAGGCGCGCGGTGCTCGACGAGTCGACGATGTCGGCGCCGTCGCCGTCGACCAGTCCTTGCACGCTCACGGCCGACCCGTCGGCCGGGCGGCCCACCCGCCGCGACCCGCTCCGCTCGAGCGTGTTGGTGGCTTGCGGAGGTTCTGCCGAGAGCCACGCGCCCGCCGAGCGCGTGACGGTCGAGTCGAGCCATGCGCCGAGGCGCAGGGTGCGCGCCGTGCCGGTCACGTCCGTGACGTCCACCTGGACGGCGACCCCCGGCTCGCCCGGCGGGCAGACGGTGACGGTGCGGACCTCCCAGCCGTCGACGACCGTACGGCGCTCCACGCGGTCGGGCCGCCAGCGGACCTCGACCGGCCGGCCGTAGGACCGGGCGAGCCGGCCGCCGACGTAGAGCTGGGCCGAGATGCTGTCCCCCTGGGACACGGGCGGCACGTTGAGGGACCGGACCGCCAGGACGTCGTGGTCCACCTGGGCCGTGGCCCAGTGGTTGGTCAGACCCGGCGGGTTGATCATGTCGTCGAACCGGTCGACCACGAGATCGGACGCGAGGTCCTCGACGGTCGGGATCGTGGGCACGGGTGCGGTCATCGGTGTCCTCGTGGTCGTGGGTGGTCGTGGTCCTGGGCTCCGTGCTGGTCCCTGAGCCGCCCGGCCTCGGTGAGCGCCTCGGGCCGCCCGGCAGCCGCCGGGTCGGCGAAGTCCCGGCTCGGCAGCAGCGGGTACCAGCCCGGCCGGCCGGGGTCGCGGTCGTACGGGTATCCGCCCACCTCGCGGTAGTACTCGGCGTACTCGGCGACCCGGTCGGGGTCGAGCTCGACGCCGAGGCCGGGCCCGTCCGGCACGGCGATCCGGCCGCCGTCGTACCGGAGCTTGCCGCCGGTGATGACGTCGTCGCGCAGGTGGTGGTAGTGCGCGTCGGCCGCGAAGGCGAGGTTGGGCACGACGGCGCCCAGGTGCAGCATCGTCGCCAGCTGGATACCCAGCTCCCCGGAGGAGTGGACGGCGACGCCGAGCTGGAACGTCTCCGCCACGCCCGCGGCACGGACGCACGGCCGGATCCCGCCCCAGAACGTCGTGTCGAGCAGGATCACGTCGACGGCCGGCTGCAGCACGTTCGCCGCGAGCTGCTCGAACCCGACGACCACCGTGTTGGTCGCCGTCGGGATGCGCGTGTTCTGCCGGAGCCGGCGCATGCCGTTGAGGCCGTAGCACGGGTCCTCGAGGTAGTCGTTGTCGAGGTCCTCGACGTGCCGGGCGAAGCGGATCGCCTCCTCGACGCTCAGGACGCCGTTGGGGTCGTACCGCAGGCGGTCGCCCGGGAACGCGGCGGCCAGCGCCCGATAGCACTCGAGCTCGTAGTCCGGTGGGAAGACGCCGCCCTTGAGCTTGTGCACGCGAAAGCCGTGCTCGTCGCGCAGGGCGGACGCGTGCTCGACGAGCTGGTCGGGCGTGCGGACCTCGCCCGACCCGTCCGCGGCCGGGTAGCGGAAGAACAGGTAGCTCGCGAACTCGACCTCGTCCCGCAGCGCGCCGCCGAGCAGGGCGTGCACCGGCAGGCCCGTGTACTTGCCGAGCAGGTCCAGGCACGCGAACTCGACCGCCGCCACGAGCTGCGTGCGGTTGTTGTAGAGGCTCGCGGTCGGGTTGGCCAGCATGAACCGCAGCGCCTCGGTGCGTGCCGGGTCGTGGCCGACCAGGTACGGCTTGAGCATGCCGATCGCCGCCTCGGCGCTCTGGCCGCCGCCGCCCATCTCGCCCAGCCCCACGAGTCCGTCGGTCGTCTCGACCTCGACGATCGTGCGCACGAACCGGCCCCAGTGCGCGCCGTTCGAGTGGCGCAGCGGCGCGTCGAGCGGCACGGCGACCGTCGTCGCGCGGACGTCCGCGATGCGCAGCGGGCTGGTCACGAGTGGTCCTCGGGCAGCGCGGCGGCCAGGCGCGCGCTCAGCCCGCCGTCGACCTTGACGTCGGCGCCCGTGACGAACCGCGCGCGGTCGCTCAGCAGGAACTCGACGACCTCGGCGACCTCGCGTGGCGTGCCGACCCGGCCCAGCGCGTGGGCGCGGCCCCATTCGGCGACGACGTCGTCGACCGGGCGGCCGCCGCTGAACAGCCCGGCCGCCCAGCGGAGCATCGGCGTGTCGATCGAGCCCGGGCTCACGCTGTTGACCCGGATGCCCTCCGACGCGTGGTCGACCGCCATGGCCCGCGCGAGCCCGAGCAGCGCCGTCTTGCTCGCGGTGTAGGCCGCGACGCCGGTCTGGGTCGCATAGGCCTGCGCGGACGACACGACGACGATCGCTCCCCCGCCCCGGGCGCGGAGCAGGGGGACCATGGCGCGGCACGTGTGGAACGCCCCGCCGACGTTGACGTCCATGACCTCGGCGTAGGTCGCCGGGTCCGTCGCGTCGACCGTGCCGTACCGCTGGATCCCGGCCGCGCACACGACCGCGTCCACGCCCCCGTGGGCCGCGCGGACCTCGGCCGCGACGGCGTCGAGCGCCGCGGGGTCGCGGACGTCGACCGGGATGCCGACCAGCGTGCCGGGCGCCCCCGGCGCCCGGTCCGCGGCGGCCGCGAGCGCGTCCGCGTCGCGGTCGAGCCCGACCACGGTCGCCCCGAGCTCGACCAGCAGGTCGGCGACGCCGCCCCCGATCCCGGCGGCCGCTCCCGTGACGACGGCCGTGCGCCCCGCCCAGGCCGGCTCCGTGCCGGGTGCGCGTCCGATGGTCGGTTCGGTGAAGGGTTCGGTCATCGAGGGCTCCGTGGTCGGTGCTCGGACGGTCTGTGCTCGGACGGTCGGTGGAGGCTCAGTGCTCGGAGGTTCAGTACTGCCCCAGCGCCAGCCCGCGGGTGAACGCCCGCTGCGCCAGGAGGAAGACCAGCACGGTCGGGACGGAGACGATCAGGCCACCCGCGAGCACGGTCGGCATGGTCGACCCGCCGTACGTCGTCTGGAGCGCGGACAGCGCCGTCATGACCGGCCGCGTCTCCTCGGACTGCGTCAGCGTCAGGCCCAGCAACAGGTCGTTCCAGATCAGCGTGGCCTGCAGGATGAAGATCGCGACCAGAGCCGACGTCGACATGGGCAGGTAGATGCGCCAGAAGATCCGCCAGGTCGACGCACCGTCCACGACGGCGGCCTCGAAGACCTGGTGCGCCACGCCCGAGAAGAAGTTCCGCATGACGAAGGCGGCGAACGGCACCGAGATGACGGTGTAGATGAGGATCATGCCCGTGCGGGTGTCGTACAGCCCGGTCTCGACGTACCCGATGAACAGCGGCATGAGCAGCATCTGCATCGGGAAGACGGTCGAGGCGAAGATCACCGTGAACCAGACGAAGCCGTGCCGCAGCCGCAGCGCCACGATCGCGAACCCCGCGGCCGCTCCGACGATCACCGCGATCAGCGGCGCCGCCACCGCGTACAGCGCCGTGGACAGGATGCCTTCCGAGATGTTGCCGCGCGTCCAGGCGGACGACAGGTTCTCCCACAGCCCTGCCAGCCCGGCCGGCGCCCAGACGGACACCACGCCGTACTGGTCGTTGGTCTTGGCCGCGTTGACGAGCATCAGGTAGACGGGCGCCAGCCAGAGCAGGCCGAGCACCACGAGGACGGTCTTGCGCAGGCGGTCGGCCATCACAGCTCCTTGGCGCCCGAGAGCTGGCGGCGCAGGTAGAGGACCGAGGCGGCCACGGTGATCACGGTCAGGAAGATGGCGATGGCGGCGCCGAGCCCGTAGTCGTTGCTGACGAACGTCTCCTTGTACATCGTCAGCGCGAGCGTCTCGGACGAGACGCCCGGCCCGCCCTTGGTCATGGCCCAGATGACGTCGAACTGCTTGAGCGAGCCGACGATCGACAGCCCGACCACGACCGTGGTCAGGGGCGTGAGCATGGGCCAGGTCATGGTGCGGAACATCGTCCAGCCCGACGCGCCGTCGAGCCGCGCGGCCTCGAGCGGCTCCTTGGGGATCGACTGCAGCCCGATCGTGAACAGCAGCGCGTTGACCCCCGCCCCCTGCCAGGTCGCCGCCCCGATCATGACGACGGTGTTGAGCGGCGAGTCGAGCAGCCAGCGCGGCGGGTCCACGATCCCGACCAGCGCGAGCGCCTCGTCGAGCGCACCGCCCGTCTGGAGGATGAACGTCCAGATCACGCCGACGGCGACACCCGAGATCGCGTAGGGCAGCAGGAACGGCAGCCGGTACCAGAACGAACCCGCGATCCCGTAGGTCAGGACGGCGATCAGCAGCCCCAGCCCGACCGGCAGCACGAGCGTGCCGACGACCCAGTACAGCGTGTTGCGCAGCGAGTTGAGGAAGCCGGCGTCGGCGAACATCTCCTGGTACTTGGCCAGCCCGACCCACTCGGGGTCGCCGAGCCCGTTGAACTCGGTGAAGCTCAGGTACCCCGTCCAGACGAACGGCAGGTAGAGCAGCAGCGCGACGACGCCGAGCGCCGGCAGCGCGAACCCGCGCGCGGACCAGAGGTAGGTGTGTCGCGGCCGGCGGCGTGCGCCGGGCGTCGTGTCGACGGGCGCTCGCCGGGCGGTGAGCGTGCTCATGGTGTGGCCTCCTCGCGCGACGCCGGGGGCACGGGCAGCAGTGCCCGGGGTGCCCCCGGCGTCACGACGGTCGTGGGACGAACCGGGATCAGCCCTGCTCGGACCAGTACGTCTCGGCCTCGGCCTGGAGCCTCTCGAGGCCCTCCGTGGGCTCGGGCGCGTTGGTCACGAAGTCACCGAAGATCTCGGTCGACAGCGTGTAGACCGGCAGCGGGTTGGCCTCCAGGTAGCGCTGCTGGATCGTGAACTCGTCGGCCGACACGGCGTCGACGAGCTTCTGCAGCTCCGGGTCCTCGACCGTGACGTCAGGGTTGAACGAGACGTCGCCGCGCTCGGCAGTCCAGGCCGTCTGGGCGTCGTCGGTCATCCACCACGCCGAGTACTCGAGCGCCCGCTCCTCGTTCTCCGCACCGGCGCCCACGCACAGCGGCCCGGTCTCGAGGATCATCTGCCCGCCCGCGCCGGGGTCCATGCTCGGCACCGGGAAGATGCCGTAGTCCTCGCCCGAGACGGCGTCGATGTCGGTCAGCTGGCCCGTGAAGAACGTGCCGAAGTAGGCCATCGCCACCTCGCCCGTCGACAGCAGCGTCTGCGGGTCGGTCGAGACGCCCGGGTCGATGAAGTACCCGTCCTGGATCATCTGCCGCCACTGGTTCATGACCTCGACGACCTCGGGGTCGAGGTACGAGGCCTCGCCCGTCTGCAGGCCCTGGTAGACCTCGGGCGCCCGGCCCGCGAGCAGCGCCTGGAACCAGACGAACTCGAAGATGATGTTCATCTGGTGGAACGGCGTCACGCCCTCGGCCTTGAGCTTCTCGGCTGCGGCCATGAGGTCCTCGAACGTCTCGGGGACCTCGATGCCGTGCTCCTCGAAGACCTTCTTGTTGTAGTACATCGCCCAGTACGCCACGTTGAGCGGCACGCAGTACTGCTTGCCGTCGTAGGTGTAGTTGTCCTTGAGGCCGTCCGGGACCAGCCCGTCCGCCTCGGCCTGCGTCCACAGGTCCGTGGTCTCGGCCACCAGGCCCTGCTCGACCAGCTCTCCGAGCTGCGCACCGGTGTGCCAGGTGAACAGGTCGGGGACCTGTCGGGTGCGGAAGGACTGCTTGATGAAGCTGTCGTAGGCCGTCGCGTCGGCGTAGCCCGTGAAGTCGAGCGTCGTGCCGTCGGCCGACGACGCCTCGTTCATCGCCTCGAAGCTCGGCTCCCAGGCGGCCTTGTCGGTGTAGAAGCCGAGCGTGACGTCGCCGTCGTCCTCACCGCCGGAGCCGCCCTCGGCGTCGCCCGAGCAGGCCGTCAGGCCGAGTGCCAGGGCGGCCACGGCGGTACCGGCCAGGAGTCGCGTGCGGTTCATGTGAACTCTCACCTCTTCGTGGGTCAGGGGCGGACGTCGAGGGTGATCTCGACGAACCGGGGGCGGTAGATGGAGACGTCCTCGTACAGCTCGTCGGAGACGACGGAGTTGACGTTGTAGGTCACGAGCAGCGTGTCGCCGTCGCGCAGCTCGGGGTGCTCGTGCGCGTTGTAGGTGATGATGTTCGGGTTGCCGTAGCTGCCTCCGGCGCCCACCTCGGCCATGCGGTGCACCGTCGTCCCGGCGACGAACGGACCGACGGGCGAGCACGAGACGTACGCCTTGATCTCGGCGCTGAACGGCTCCGAGGTGTCCTGCGTGACGAGCAGGTAGCCGTCGCGGTACGGCGTCACGCTGTACTCGTTCGCCACGCCCGGCATGATCCGGGCCGACGCCGTCTCCGACCGGACCCAGGAGTCGCCGTCCCAGTAGCGCCACCGGTCGGGGTCCGTCAGGTCGCCGCCGAGGACGAGCGCGACGTGCATGTACTTCGTCGCGCCCAGGTCCTCCACGCCGTAGACGAGCGTGTGCCCGCCGCTGCGCTGGTACCAGGACGCCCACTGCACACCCGCCGCCGACGGCAGCGGGTCGACCGACTCGACCTCCCACGTGCGGGTGTCGATCGTGGCGAGCGCGTTCTCGCTCCAGCCCCAGTCCCACACGCCCGGGCCGAACCGGGCGAACTCGAGCACGCCGACCTGCAGGTCGCCGCGCCGGTTCGCGATCCCGGCGCCGAACCAGTGCCAGGCGCCGTCGGGGTCCTGGCCCACCAGGCTCTGCGGGTCCTCCGGCGTCCCGCCCGTGACCGTGGTCAGCCCGCCCGGCTGCTCGAGGACGATCGAGTTGTTGAGGAAGGGCGTGTCCAGCGGGCGGCTCCCGTCGGACTCGACCGGGCCCAGGAACGTGTCCGAGAAGATCCATGCCAGCGAGCCGTCGCGCAGCGGGACCGAGTACGTGCTGTCGCCACCCGTCCAGCCGACACCGGAGTCGGCGTAGTCGGTGAACTGCGCGGTCCGCGCCGCGTCGGTCTGCGACGTCGCGCTCACCGTGGCGTCGGCGAGCGAGCAGTCGCTCGCGCCCGGCCGCACGGCTCCGCCGGCCGCCCCCGTCGACGTCGCGACGGCGGCCACGCTCCCGCCGAGCACCAGCGCGCACGTGAGCACACCGGTGGTCATCGTCCTTCTCATGTCATCACCTCGTTGTGATCTCATTCGGTCGGACACCGGCCCGGCGGGCCGGGGTGGTCAGCTCGTGTCGGTCCCGATCGCTCCGACGACGTCGGTCAGGTGCCGCCGCATCCGGTCACCGACCAGGTCGGCGCGGCCCTCCGTGATGAGGCGCACGAGCTCGGCGTGCTCCTCGAGGTCCGCCTCCGGGTCCCCGTGCAGGACGAGGATCCGGCGCTGGTCCTCCGCGTGGATGAGCAGCACGACATCGAGCACCTCGGCCACGATCGTGTTGCCGGCCGTGGCCGCGATCGCGCGGTGCAGGTCGACGTTGACGCGCCACAACCGGTCGTCGCCCGCCTCGAGGCAGAGCCGCGCCTCCTCCAGCAGCTCCGTCAGGCGCGCGAGCCCGGCGGGGTCGCGCACGACGGCGGCCTGCTCGGCGATGGCAGGCTCGATCAGGGCTCTCGCCCGCGTGAGCTCGACGAGCCGCTCGCGGTCGGCCCTCGGCAGGAGAGCGTTGGGCAGCACGCTGCGGTTGTGGTTCACCCCGACGTAGATGCCCGACCCGTGCCGGAGCGAGACGATGCCGAGACCCTCGAGGCGGCGCAGGGCCTCGCGCATCGTGGGCACCGCGACGCCGAAGCGCGCTGCCAGCTCACGCTGCGGCCCGAGGCGCTGCCCGGCCACGAGGCCCTGGTCGGCGATCATCTGCACGACCGCCTCGACCAGGTTGCCGCTCAGCGTGGCCCGCTGCACCGGCTGGGACTCCATCGTCACGCGAGTGATCTAATCACTAGATCACCGCCGGGATCAAGACCCCGAGCGGTATCGCCGCAGCCCAGGTGCTCGCAGACCCGACGAGGCCTCCGACCGTCCGGTCGAAGGCCTCGTCCTGGGCGCCGTCACGTCACCCGTAGATGACCTGCGGCACCGCGACCGACTTGAGCCCTTCGACCCCGAACTCGAGCCCGTACCCCGACTTCTTGACGCCGCCGAACGGGACGAACGGGTTGACGGAGCCGTGCCCGTTGATCCACACCGTGCCCGCCTCGATCCGCTGTGCGATCGCCGCGGCCGCGTCGCGGTCCGCGGACCACACGGACGCTCCGAGGCCCGCGTCGACGGCGTTCGCCTGGGCCACGACCTTCTCGACGTCGCTGTACCGCACGATCGGCAGGGCCGGGCCGAACTGCTCCTCCTGCACCAGCGGGGCGTCGTCGGCGATCTCGGTCACGAGCGTGGTCGGGTAGAAGTAGCCCGGCGCCTCGCGGTCCGGGTCGCCACCCAGGACGACCCGGGCGCCGCGGGCCTTGGCGTCCTCCACGAGGCGGTCGACGACGTCGAACTGCATCGCGTTCTGCAGCGGTCCGAGCACGCTGCTCTCGTCGGTGCCCACGCCCATCGGCACGGCGGCGGCCACCGCGGCCAGGGCGTCGACGACGGCGTCGTGCACGTCGTCGTGCACGTAGAGGCGCTTGATGGCCGCGCAGTTCTGGCCGCCGTTGATGAAGGCGCCCCAGAACAGGCCCTCCGCGACGGCCGCCGGGTCGACGTCCGGCAGCACGATCGCGGCGTCGTTACCGCCGAGCTCGAGCGTCAGGCGGGTGACGTTGTCGGCGGCCGCCCGCGCGATCTTGGCGCCCATCGCCGTCGACCCCGTGAACATGACCTTGCCGATCTCGGGCCGGCGCACGAGCGCGTCGCCGACCTCGCCGCCTCCGGTCAAGGGGTTCAGCACGCCCGGTGGCAGCACGTCGTTGAGCACCGCGAAGAGCGCGAGCCCGGACAGCGTCGTGTGCTCCGAGGGCTTGGCGACGACGGTGTTGCCCATGCGCAGCGCGGGCGCGAGCTGCCAGACGGCGATGACCATGGGCCAGTTCCAGGGCGTGATGACGCCCACCGTGCCGACCGGCCGGTACCCGAGCGTCGCGTGCCCGGTCTCGTCGTCGAGGACGGTCTCGGTCGGCAGGTCGAGGGCGGCGGTCGCTCGGAGCCAGCCGGCGCAGGAGGCGACCTCGAACCGGGCGCCCAGGCCGTTGAGCGGCTTTCCCGCCTCGCGCGACAGGATCATGGCCAGGGGCTCAGCGTGGGCGTCGACGGCGTCGGCGGCCGCGAGCAGGGCGGCGCGGCGCTCGTCGTCGCTCAGGCCGGCCCAGCCGGCGCGTGCCGCGACGGCCGTCGCGACGGCCGTGTCGACGTCGGCCGTGGTGCCGGCCGGCGCCGTCCCGATGACCTCCCCCGTGGCCGGGTCGGTGACCTCGGTACCAGGGGCGCCGGGTGCTGCGGTGACCCGGGACAGGAGTGACTCGTAGGTGCTCACCATGCCTCCTTGCATGATCGGGACTGCGCGGGACGGGACTCGCGGGTGGTGCTACGCGACCGGCTCGACGGCGTCGGGCCGGGCGGTGCTGAGAGGTGCGGCGCGGGCATGCGGGACGTCGAGCTGGGCGGAGTCGAACTGGGCGAGGCGGTCCTCGAGGATCGCCCGGGCCTCGGCGACCGTCCGCCGGACGATCTCGCCCGCGGGCGGGACGTCGTGGATCAGTCCCTGGACCTGCCCGACGCTCCAGATCCCGGCGTCGAGGTCGCCGTTCTCGAAGACGCCGCGGCCGCGCTCGCCCGAGACCAGCGCCCGGACGTCGCCGAAGTCGCCGCCGTCGGCGAGGATCTGCACCACCTCGCGGCTGACGGCGTTGCTCGCGACCCGGGCCGTGTTGCGCAAGGGCCGGAAGATCAGCTCGGTGTCGCGCTCGCCGGCCGCCACGATCCGCTGCTTGACCTCGTCGGCCACGGGAGACTCGACCGAGCACATGAAGCGCGTCCCCATGGTGGTGCCGTGCGCCCCGAGCGCGAGCGCGGCGGCGAGGCCCCGTCCGTCGGCGAACCCGCCCGAGGCGATGAACGGGATGCTCAGCGCCTGCGCCGCGGCAGGCACGAGGACGAGCCCGCCGACGTCGTCCTCGCCGGGATGGCCCGCGCACTCGAAGCCGTCGATGCTCACCGCGTCCACGCCCACGGACTGCGCCTTGAGCGCGTGCCGGACGCTGGTGCACTTGTGGACCACGGTGATGCCGTGGGAGCGGAAGAACTCCATGTGGGGCTCGGGGTTGTAGCCCGCGGTCTCGACGATCCGGACGCCGGCGTCCACGATGGCGTGCCGGTACTCGTCGTAGGGCGGCGGGTTGATCGCGGGCAGGATCGTGAGGTTGACGCCGACCGGCTTGTCGGTCAGGCGGCGCGCTCGCTCGACCTCGGCGACCAGCGCGGACGGCGTCGGCTGGGTCAGCGCCGTGATGATGCCCAGCCCGCCGGCCTCGGACACCGCCGCCGCGAGCTCGGCGCGGCCCACCCACATCATCCCGCCCTGCACGACGGGGTACTCGATGCCGAGCAGTCTGCTGAACGGCGTGCTGAGCATGCGCCCTCCTCAGGAGTAGGTCCCGCCGGCGTCGGCCAGCGCGACCAGCGACGGCGGTGGGCTGAACCGGTCCCCGTAGGTCTCGGCGAGCTCATGGGCTCGCGCGACGAACCCCGCGACGCCACCCTCGTACTGGTTGACGTACTGGAGCACTCCTCCCGTCCAGGCAGGGAACCCGATGCCGAAGATCGACCCGATGTTCGCGTCCGCGACCGACGTCACCACGCCTTCCTCGACGCACCGCGCCGCGTCCAGGGCTTCGGCGAACAGCATCCGCTCCTGCAGGTCGCGCAAGGGGATCTCGGTGCGGCCCGAGCCGAACGCCTCCCGCAGGCCGGGCCACAGACGCGTCCGCCGGCCGGTCTCGTCGTACTCGTAGAAGCCGCCGCCGGTCGACCGGCCGCGGCGACCGAGCTCGTCGATCATGCGGTCGACGACGGCCTCGGCACCGTGCGGGTGCCACTCCTGCCCCGCCTCGAGCGCGGCCTTCTTGGTCTCCTCCCGGATCTTGCGCGGCAGGGTCAAGGTGAGCTCGTCGTTGAGCTGGAGCGGCCCGGCCGGATAGCCCGCCTGGAGCGCGGCCTGCTCGACCACGGCCGGCTCGACGCCCTCCCCGACCGCGGCCACGGCCTCGTCGATGAACCGCCCGATGACGCGCGAGGTGAAGAACCCCCGCTTGTCGTTGACCACGATGGGCGTCTTGCGGATCTGCAGGACGAAGTCGAAGACCTTCGCCAGCACCGCGTCCGACGTGTCGCGCCCGCGGACGATCTCGACGAGCGGCATCTTGTCGACCGGGGAGAAGAAGTGGATGCCGATGAAGTCCTCGCGACGCCGGACGCCGTCGGCCAGCAGCGTGATCGGCAGCGTCGAGGTGTTCGAGCCGAGGACGGCGTCGGGGGCGACGACGTCCT
>Ga0233385_1000056_pt1 | contig 63466 bp, 51 predicted proteins | sample ElkDunMinimDraft_16_FD_191543 | JGI IMG/M metagenome (GOLD analysis project Ga0233385, IMG submission 191543) | Fecal eukaryotic communites from dung pellets of Tule Elk in California, USA - Elk Dung G36 | ecosystem: Host-associated > Mammals > Digestive system > Large intestine > Fecal | place...
ACCGGGAGCGGCTGGGCCGGCGGGAGCGGTCGGGCGGGCGGCCGTCGCCCGACGCTCCGCGAGCGCCTCGGCGAGGCGGCGGGACTGGTCCCACCCCTGGGCGATCAGCCCGGTGCCGCCCTCGGGCGGCTGGGCGCAGTCGCCGATCGCGAAGACGCGCGGGTCGTCGGGGCTGGCGAGGTCGTCGCCGACGACGATCCCCCGGTCCACGGCGAGGCCCGCCGCGCGCGCCAGCCCCGCCTCGGGGACGGTCCCGCACGCCAGCACGACGAGATCCACCTCGACGTCCACGAGCCGCGTGGCGCCGTCGTCCGTGTCGGCCGTGCCGGGCGCGTCGGGCACGCGGAGCGTCACGCCCCGCACGTGGCCGCCGTCCACGAGGACGCGCTCGGTGCGGGCGCGGGTCCAGGTCCGTACGCCGAGGCCGGCGAGGCTGCGCGCGACGACCCCGCCGGCCGTGCGGTCGAGCTGGCGGTCCATGACGCTCGCGCCGCCGTGCACGAGGCTCACGGCGACGCCGCGGCGCGCGAGCCCGCACGCCGCCTCGAGCCCGAGGACGCCGGCCCCGACGACGAGCGCGTGCCGGGCGTTGACGGAGGCCGCGACGATCTCGCGCGCGTCGTCGAGGGTGCGCAGCGCGTGGACGCCGCCGGGCAGGCCTCCGGGCACGTCCGTGAGACCCGGCACGTCCGGGACGCGCGCGGCGGCGCCCGTGGCGAGCACGACGACGTCGTACGGGTGCGCGCCCTCGCCCGTGACGACGCGGCGGGCCCGCCGGTCGATCGCGATGGCCTCCGTGCCGCGGTGGACGGCGACGCGGGAGTCGTCGGCGCCGGGGAGGGCGATGGCCGCGACGTCGACCTTGCCGGCCACGACCTCGCTGAGCAGGACGCGGTTGTACGGCTCGTACTCCTCGGCCCCCAGCACCGTGACGTCCACGCGCCCCGTACCCGGGCCGCAGCGCGCCACGAGGTCGCTCGCGAACCGCGAGCCCACCATGCCGTTGCCGATCACCACGACGCGCGTCACGCATCCGCTCCCTTCGACGTGTCGTGCGTGGCGCGCCGCACGTCCACGGCACACACCTTGAACTCGGGCATCCCGGAGACCGGGTCGGTCGCGTCGGTGGTGACGCGGTTGACGCTCCCGACCCCGCTCCAGTGGAACGGCACGAAGACGGTGTCGGGCCGGATGCGGTCGGTCCAGCGCGCGGCCGCCTCGATGACGCCGCGCGCCGTCGTGAGCCGCACCGGGTCGCCGTCGGTGATCCCGAGCCGGAAGCCGAGGATCGGGTGCAGCTCGACGAAGGGCCCGGGGACGAGCCGGTCGAGCTCCGGGACCCGGCGTGTCTGCGCTCCCGACTGGTAGTGCTGCAGGACGCGTCCGGTGACGAGGTAGACCGGGGCGTCCGCGCGCACGTCGTCGCTCGGGCCGACGTGGTCGACCGCGATCATGCGGGCGCGCCCGTCCGGCGTCGCGAACCGGTCGAGGAACATCCGCGGCGTGCCGGGGTGGTCGGGGCCCGGGACGGGCCAGTGCAGGCCCGGGCCGCCGTCCGCCTCGTCGGCGTCGAGGCGCGCGTGGCTGAGCCCGGAGTAGTCCGCGACGCCTCCCGCCGAGGCGCGCGCGAGCTCGTCGAACACGACGGCGGGATCGGTCGGGAACGGCACGGGCGAACCCAGCCGGCGCGCCAGCTCCGCGAGTATCCACAGCTCGGAGCGCACGTCGCCGGGCGCGTCGACCGCTCGGCGGCGCCGGATGACGCGGCCCTCGAGCGATGTCATGGTGCCTTCCTCCTCGGCCCACTGCGTCACGGGCAGCACGACGTCGGCGAGCAGCGCGGTCTCCGACGGCACGAGGTCGCACACCACGAGCAGGTCGAGCGCGCGCAGGTTGGCTGCGACGCGGCCCGCGTCCGGCGCGCTCACCACGACGTTCGACCCGTGCACGAGGAGCGCCCGCGGGCGTCCGTCCTCGGCGTACGTCGTGGCGGCGGACCGCGCGCCGAGCGAGCGCAGCAGCGCGACGGCGGGCATCCCCGGGCCCGGGATCGTCGCCGCGTCCACGCCCCACACCGCCGCGACGTGCGCGCGCGCCGCCTGGTCGTCGATCTTCCGGTAGCCGGGGAGCTGGTCGGCCTTCTGCCCGTGCTCGCGCCCGCCCTGCCCGTTGCCCTGGCCCGTGATCGCGCCGTACCCCGACCCGACGCGGCCCGGCAGGCCCAGCGCGAGGGCGAGGTCGACCGCCGCGGTGACGGTCGCGGTGCCCTGGGTCGACTGCTCGACGCCACGCCCGGTGAGCACGTACGCGCCCGCGCCGCCGTGGGCGGGCGACGCCGCGGCGAGCAGCCGGGCGACGTACCGGAGCCGGTCCGCCGGCACCCCGCAGACCGTCTCGGCCCGTTCGGGCCACCACGCCATGACGGACCGGCGCACGTCCTCGAAGCCCGCCGTGCGCGCCTGGACGTACGCCGCGTCCGCGAGCCCTTCCGTGACCACGACGTGGAGCAGCGCGAGCAGCACCACGAGGTCCGTGCCGGGCACAGGCTGCAGGTGGACGCCCTGGTCGCCGACCGGGCCCGCCCCGGGAGGCACCGCGGGACGCCCGGGCGGGCGCACGTCGGCGGGCGCGCCGGACGGCACGACGGCGTCCGCGGGCTCCCCCGTGAGCGCCGCCGTCGCGCTGCGGCGCGGGTCCACGACGACGAGGCCGCCGCGCGAGCGGACGCCCGCGAGGTGCTGCACGGACGGCGGCATCGTCTCGGCGAGGTTGGAGCCGAGCAGGAGCACGGCGTCGGCCCCGCCGAGGTCCGCGAGCGGGAAGGGAAGTCCCCGGTCGGCACCGAACGCGCGGTTGGCCCCGGCCGCCGCCGACGCCATGCAGAAGCGCCCGTTGTAGTCGATGTTGGCCGTGCGCAGGACCGTCCGCGCGAACTTGCCGAGCGCGTAGGCCTTCTCGTTCGTCAGACCGCCCCCACCGAACACCGCGACCGCGTCGCGACCGTGCTCGGCCTGGATGCGGGCGACCCCCGAGGCGACCACGTCGAGCGCCGCGTCCCACGAGGCGGGGTGCAGCGCGCCGTCGCGCCCGCGCAGCAGCGGCGTGGTGATCCGGTCGGTCGCGCGCAGCACCGTGGCGCTCGTCCAGCCCTTCTGGCACAGGCCGCCCTTGTTGGTGGGGAAGTCGCGCGGCGAGACCTCGACGGGAACCGGCGCCGCGGCGTCCAGCGGCGCGAGGGACATGCCGCACTGGAGCGCGCAGTAGGGGCAGTGGGTACGGGCGGGTGTCGCGCTGAGGGCCTCGGAGGTCCCCGGCGCGGCAGTCGTGGTGGCGGTCGCCATGCTGTGTCCTCGGCCGTCCGGTCAGATCCGGGCGGCGGCGAGCGCGGAGCCCTTGCGCAGGTACACGGCCCACGCGACGACCGCCATGACGAGGTACACGCCGATGAACGTCCACAGCGCGGGCACGAGCGACCCGGCGATGCTCGTGGAGGCGGCGAACCCGCGCGGGATGAGGAACCCACCGAAGGCGCCGATGGCACCCGCGATGCCGATGCAGCCGGCGGCTGCCTTGCGGGCCGCCGCGCGGGCCTCGTCGAGCGCGGTGGGGTCGACCGCCGTCGTGCCGTCGAGCGTGCCGCCCGGGGCGGTGCTCGCCTGGAAGACGGCCGGGATCATGCGGTAGGTGGATCCGTTGCCGATACCGGTCGCGACGAACAAGACGAGGAACGACCCGAAGAACAGGCCGAAGCTGTGCGACTGGAGCGCCTGGATCGCACCGGACGCGCCCAGTGCCATGACCCCGTACGAGGCGATCGTGACCCGCGTGCCGCCGACGCGGTCGGCGATCACGCCGCCGAGCGGACGCGTGACCGAGCCGACGAGGGCACCGAGGAACGCGATCGAGAGCGTCATCTCGGGGAACTGGCCCTTGAGCAGCATGGGGAACGCCCCGGCGTACCCGATGAAGGACCCGAACGTGCCGATGTAGAGGAACGAGATGATCCACGTGTGCTTGTTGCGCGTCGCCGCGGCGAACGAGCGCGGGTCGGCCTTCGCCGTCGAGAGGTTGTCCATGAAGCGCCACGCGAGGAACGCAGCGAGCACGATGAACGGGATCATCATGAGGCCCGCGCGCTCGAGCGCGATGCCCGCCCCCGCGACGATGACGAGCGGCACCGCGAGCTGGACCGCGGCCGTGCCGAGGTTGCCGCCCGCGGCGTTGAGGCCGAGCGCCTTGCCCTTCTCCTTCTCCGGGTAGAAGAACGAGATGTTCGCCATGGACGACGCGAAGTTGCCGCCGCCGAAGCCCGCCAGCGCCGCCGCGCCGAGCATGAGCCCGAACGGCGTCTCCGGGCTCTGCACGACGACGGCGAGCGCCGTCGTGGGAAGCAGGAGCAGCAGCGCGGAGACCACGGTCCAGTTGCGACCGCCGAAGATCGGCACCGCGAACGTGTACGGGATGCGCAGCGTCGCACCGACGAGGCTCGGCACCGCGATGAGCCAGAACTGCTGGTCCACCGTCAGCGCGAACCCGGCGGCCGGGAGCTGCGGCACGACGATCGACCACAGCGCCCACACGGCGAACCCGAGGAGCTCCGCGAACACCGAGATCCACAGGTTGCGGGACGCGACCCTGCGGCCGCCGTCGCGCCAGAACGTCGGGTCCTCCGGGTCCCAGCGGTCGATCCACCGCCCGGACCGGTGGTGCGGGCCGGCCGTCGTCGAGGTGGTCGTCGAGGCCGGCGCGGGCGCGGCGACGGTCGCGGCGCCGGTGGAAGGCTCTGCGGACTGCTCACCCTCGTGGGTGGTGGGGCGCGTGGGCGCGGACATGGCGGCTCCTTCAGCAGGTCCCGGTCAGTACCGAGGACGCTAGGAACGCCGTGTTTCCCCCGCCAGCGCCCGTCGTTAAGCGCGTGTGAGGTCTTCCGCACAGCCGTTGCCGGCCACCCGAGAGATCGCCCGCCGCGGCGAGGACCTCACAGGACGAGCTCGGGCTGGAGCCGGCTCGGCGTCCACACGCGCTGCCGGTGGGCGGCGGCCGTCGTGGCGACGATCCCGACGAGGAACACCAGCAGCAGGACGCCCACGTCCCGCACCATCGTCGGCGTCTCCCCCCCGAACAGGGTCTGGCGCAGGCCCTCCACGCTGTACGACATGGGCAGGAGGTTGTGCAGGGAGCGCAAGGGCTCGGGGATGGTCTGCCACGGGAACGTGCCGCCCGCCGTCACGAGCTGCACGAGCATGAGCACGAGCCCCAGGAACTGCCCGACCGCGCCGAGCCACGCGTTGAGGGCCTGCAGCACGGCCACGAACGCTGCCGACGCCACGAGGAGCACCACCGCCGTGCCCACCTCGTGCACGGGTCGGATGTCGAGCGCGAACCGGACGACGGTGAACATGAGGGCCACCTGACCCACCCCGACGAGCGCGGGCGTGAGCCAGCCGCCGAGCGCCGTCCGCCACGAGGGGCCGTCGTACGCGAGGGCGCGCGGGGAGAGGGGCCGCACGAGCAGGAACAGGACGTACGCCCCGATCCACGTCGCGAGCGACATGAAGAACGGCGCGAGGCCCGCGCCGTAGGAGCCGGCGCGCGCGATCACGTCGTCGTCGACGCGCACGGGGTTGCTGATCGTCCGGGCGGTGTCCTTCTGCGTCTTCTCGTCGAGGTCCGGGATCTTGCCCAGCCCCTCCTGCAGCCCGTCGGCCAGCTCGGTCGCGCCCTGCTGCAGGCGGCTCGTGCCGTCGCGCAGGGTCACGCTCGACTCCGCGAGCCGCGCGGCGCCGTCGGACACCTGTCCGGCCCCGGTGGCGAGGGTCGTCGTGTCCTGCGCCAGGGTTCCCGCCCCGCCCGCGAGCTCCGCGCTCCCCGCGGCGACCTCGGCACCGCCCCTCGCCGCCGTGGCGATGCCGTCGGTCAGCTCGGGCGCGGCGCCGGCGAGCTCCTGGGCACCGGCGGCGAGCCGGGCGGAACCCGCGCTGAGCTCGTCGAGCCGGCCGGCCGCGCCCTCGACCCGGGCCGCGGTCTCGTCGACGGCGCCGCCGGCCCGCTCCAGGGTCGCCGTGATCTCGTCGGCCTCCTGCTGGGTGATGCTCCCGTCCGCGACGAGCGCGGCGAGGGCGGCCTCCACCTCTCCGCGCGCCGCGTCGAGGTCCCCGACGAGCTGGCGCGTGCGAGCGGCGGCGTCCCGGCCCACGGCCGCGACCTCGGCATTGCCGTTCGCGACCTCCTGCGCGCCGTCCGCCAGCGCGCGCGTCTGCGACGGCAGACCGCCGGTCCTGGACTGCAGCGTGCCGAGCCCGCTCGACAAGGACGCGGATCCCTCGTCGAGGCGCCGGCTCGCGCTCGCGAGCTCGTCCGCCCCGTCCGCCAGGCGGGCGGACCCGTCGGCCACCTCCAGCGCGCCCTGCGACAGCTGGGCGGTGCCGTCCACGAGCTCGACCGTCCCCTCGGCCAGCCTGCCCACGCCGTCCGCGACCTCCTGGGCGCCCCCGACCCCGCTCGTCAGGTCCGTCCGGATCGTCGCGATCGCCGAGAGGAGCGTCTCGGCCGCCTGCGTCCCGACCTGCTCGGCGATCGCGTCCCGGACGTCCCTGACGATCGTCTCCGCGATGGTCGTCGCGAGGTAGTTGCTCGCGTCGTTGGTGACGAGCGTCAGGCTCGCCTGCTGCGGCTCGTACCGTTCGGAGGACAGCAGGTCGGCCGAGAACGTCGGCCCGATCACGAGCGCTGCGTCGAACCGGCCCGAGCGCACCCCCGCATCGGCGTCGCTGCGGCTGACCTCGACCCAGCCGAACCCGGCGTCGCCACCGAGCAGCCGCTTCGCCACCTGGTCCCCGAACCGCACCTCGGCCGTCTTGCCCGTGACGGCGTCGGTGGACGTCGCACCCCGGTCCTCGACGACGAGTGCGGCGGGCACGCGGTTCAGAGCGCCGTAGGGGTCGTCGTTCGCGAACAGGTAGAGCCCCGAGTACAGCGTCGGGATGACGACCATCGCCACGACGGCGAGCACCGGGAGGACCCCGGCGCTGATGCGCCGCAGCTCGCTGACCGCAAGACGGATGACGGTCATCCGGCCGCCCCGAGCTCGGTCGCCGCGGCGACCGAGCCCTCGCGCAACGCCTCGAGCGGTGTCGCGCGGCGAGCTCTCGCGCCCTCGGCGGGAGGCAGGACGGCGCCGAGATCACGGGCCGAGGAACGCGTGCACTGCACGAGCACCCCGTACCCGGCGGTCGCGAGCGTCCGCGCGACGTCCCACCAGCCGGCGGGTTCACCCCCGTGCCGGTCGGGCAGGGTGAGGACGAGGAACCGGACGCGCTCCCGCTCGGTGGCCAGTGCGGCGAGGAGCGCGGTGCGCACCGGCCCGAACAGGTCGTCCATCCGCTCTCCCGCCCTCTCGGTCAGCCCGCGCTCGGCGAGCCATCGCGACGCCGCGCCCGGCAGGGCGCTGCGCCGGGCGAGGGCCAGGCTCTCGGCGACGACGGTCGCGACGGTGAGGACGTCGTCGGGCTCCGACACCCCCGGGAGGTCGACGACGGCGGTGACCGCGCGCAACGTGGCGGGCGACGGGACGGGCCGGCCCTCGTCGTCGACGAGGGTCACCGTGCCCTGGAACGGCGCGATCCTCCCCGTCGCGACGAGCGCGAGAGCCGTGTGCCCCTGGCCCGGGTCGCCGGCGACGAGGACGCACTCTCCCGTGGCGAGCCGCAGGCTCACCGCCTCGAGGAGCGGGGCGCGACGACCCTCCACCCGGACGGCGTCCAGCGCGAGCTGCACGGGTCACCCCCGTCCGTGCCGCCGTGTGGCGGCGGTCGGCGAGGTCATGGGCGTCGCAGCGCGGGGACGAAGGTCGCGACGACCAGGAAGACCCAGGTCGTGAGGATGTACGGCCACGTGTAGTGCGGGCCCCCGTAGAGGTCCGTCATCACCACGGTGACCACGGCGGTCACGACGGTGCCGATCGCGGCGTAGATCCACGACGCGGTGCTGCTGCGCAGGAAGACGACCGAGAGCGCGATGGCGGTGAGCACGCCCGAGTACCCGGCCAGCCCTTGCTCGATGGTGCTCTCGGTCTCGCCGATCGCCAGAGCGCAGAGACTGCCGATCACGCTGCCCATGACCGCGGCGAGGCCCACCTTCCAGGAGGCCACGAACAGGCCGAGCAGGATGAGCGCGCCGGCCCACACGCTGTTGACCAGCACGACCTCGGAGACGTTGGTGAGCAGCGAGCGCAGGAACGAGCCGCCCGTGCCGTCGACGACGTGCTGGGGCGCCGCGGACACGTGCAGTCTCGTCGTGGTGACGTACATGATCCCGGCGACGGTGCAGAAGGGTGCCGTGGTGGACGGCAGCGCGAAGCGCGCGAGCGGGCGCGACGCGAAGATCTTCACGAAGACCCACGTCACGGGCGCGCACAGCAGACCCGCCACGAGCGCGACGAGCCACGCCCAGCCCTGGGCTCCCAGGGCGGCGAAGACCGCAGCCCCGATCAGCGCGCCGTTGAACCCCTGCATACCGGTGCGCACGGAGTCGGCCCCGACGCGCAGGAGCGCACCCGCCGCCGTCGAGGCGACGGCCCCCACCAGGACGAGCAGGGCCATGCGCCAGTCGGCCACGACGAACGCGGCGAGGATCAGCATCCCCGTCCACAGGTTGCTCTGGAAGAAGATCTCGGAGAGTCCCCGCGGCACGCTGACGAGCACGTCGGTGCTCGTGGTCGATGTGGTGGCGGCAGAACCAGTCGTCGACATCTCAGCTCCTCTTCGACGGGTCGGGTCGGGTCGTGGCTCGTCCCTGGTCACCGTCAGCCGCGGGCGAGCCGCTCGCGTGCGCGGCGCGGCCCCACCGTTCCTCGACACGTCCGAGCTTCCAGTAGGCGGTCGAGAAGAGCCAGGCGGCGACGAGCGTGCCGACGACGACGTACCCGACGTTCTCGAGCTCGATGCCGGCGACCCAGCCCGTCACGGGGTCGTCGAGGCTGAGCGCCTGGTTGAGCAGGGCCACGATCTCGATCCCGCCTACGACGACGGCGACGAGGACGGAGATGCCCGTGACGGTGAGGCTGTAGTAGATCCGGCGCACCGTGTTGTCCGACGCCCACGAGTACGCGCGGACCATGACCGACGAGTCGAGGGTGTCGAACAGGCTCATCCCCGCGGCGAAGACCAGGGGGAGGCACAGGACGGCGTACCAGGGGAGCCCTGTCGCTGCGCCTGTTCCTGCGAGGACGAGGAGAGCGATCTCGCTCGCGGTGTCGAAGCCCAGTCCGAACAGGAATCCGACGAGGTACATCTTGCCCGGGCGGTCCACCGACCTGACGAGGGGCCGCACGAGCCGGTTGATGAACCCGCGCTGGGCGAGCTGCGTCTCGAGCCCTTCCTCGTCGAGGGGTTCCACGAGGGACCGGCGCCACACGCGCCAGATGCCGACGAACGAGAAGGCGTTGATGATGCCGATGAGGATCAGGAAGACCCCGGACACGGACAGGCCGATCACGCCGAGGGCGTTGCGCGCACCGCTGCCGTCGGCGGTCAGACCCGCGGCCCAGCCGACCCCGGCTGCGAGAAGCGCCGCCATGAGGAACACCACGGTCGAGTGGCCCAGCGAGAAGAACAGGCCGACGCCCTCCGCGGGTCGCCTGAGGTCGACGAGCTTGCGCGTCGTGTTGTCGATCGCGGCGATGTGGTCCGCGTCGAACGCGTGCTTGACCCCGAGGACGTACGCCGTGATGACGATCCCGACGCCGAACACCGCGGTACCGAGCTGCAGGTGCTGCGGCTCGACGAGCACGAAGAACGTCCCGAACCCGAGCACGTGCAGGAGCACCACCGGGACGAAGACCTTGACCAGGCGCACGGCCCGTTTCCGAGAAATCATCTCTCCCCCTCGAGGCGCTCGGGCCTCAGCACTTCCGGATCGTCGGCGCGTCGTCACCGGTGAGGCGGCGACGGACAGCCGTCCAGGCCAACGTGGTCGCCCGCAGGACGTCCTGCGTGTCGTCGCCCAGCATCCTCACCCACGCGCCGGCGTCGCCCGGGAGCGTGCTCACACCCACCCTGAGCTCCGGCGCGCACGTCGCGAGGGCGTCGTGCAGCAGGTCGCTCAGCTCCGCCGCCGAGGCGCGGTGGGTCAGCACGTAGAGCATGGCGACGACGTCGTGGTCGTCCAGCACGGCGAGCGACCCGATCGCCGACGGGACGAGGCGGAGGCGGTCGATCGCGACGGGCGTGCCGTCAGGGCGACGCACCTCCACGTCGGACGCGAACACCGCGTACCCGTGCCGCTCGCCACGGGCGAGCCGCCCGCTGACGAACGCCTCTCCGAGCAGCAGGGTCGCCGACGGCGCGAGCGTCACCCGTGTGCGCTGGTAGAGGCGGGACCCGGCGAACGCGACCAGCGGGTCCGGCAGGTGCTCCACGTATGCGTCGTCGTCCACCCGCAGGTTCGTCAGGGCGACGGCGTAGTCGTGGTCCATGCGCAGCACGCGCGTGTAGGCCGACGTCGTCACGTGCGCGGACGTACCGGGGCCGAACCCGAGGTCGGTACGCAGGCGGTCGCCCTGCATGATCCCCGCCCCCGTGGACATGAGGTAGGTGTAGGGCATGTCCGGCCGGAGGAGGTCGTAGTAGAGCGGCCGCATGATCTGCAGCGGCGACTTCTGGTAGTGCTCGACGAGCTCCGTGCCGTGCTGCGTCCGGGCAAACTCGAGCTCGAGCACCCCGACCTTCCCCGGGCTGCCGGAGGGCAGCGTGTCCAGGCCTCCGGCATATCGGAGCACCTCGACGGGAACGCGGTCGGGCTCGTAGTGCCCAGGGCCGACGCGCGGCCCGCCGTACATCGTCCCGGGGTCCTCGCGGGTCGGTGCGCTCATTGCGTGAGTGCGGCTGGCCGGGCGCCCCAGACGGCGAGGATCTCGTCCAGCAGGCGGTCGACGCCCTCACCCGTGAGCGAGTTCGTCAGGACGACCGGCTTGCCGTCACGCACGCGGATCGCGTCGGTCTCCATGATCCCCAGGTCGGTGCGCACGTACTGCGCGATGTCGACCTTGTTGATCACGAGGATGTCCGACCCCGTGATGCCCGGGCCTCGCTTGCGCGGCATCTTCTCGCCCTCGGACGTGTCGAGGACGAAGACGAAGACGTCGGCGAGCAGCGGGGAGTACGTGAGGGTGAGGTTGTCGCCGCCCGACTCGTAGAGCAGCGTGTCGATGTCGGGGAAGCGCTCGAGCATCTCCGCTCCGGCCGCGAGGTTCATGGTCGGGTCGTCCCGCACCGCCGTGTGCGGGCACGCACCGGTCTCGACGCCGACGACGCGATCGGGGTCGAGCACGCCTGCGAGCTCACGCCGCACGTGCTCGGCGTCCTCCTGGGTGTAGATGTCGTTGGTGATGACACCGGGCTCCCGTCCTGTCGCCAGGAGTCGTGGGACGAGAGCCTCGGCGAGCGCCGTCTTGCCCGACCCCACCGGTCCGCCGATGCCGATCCTCAGCACGTTCTCGGTCATGCGTCCACCCCTCGTCGTCCGTGTTCCGGGTAGTGCGTGGTGCGTGATGCGTGGTGCGAGCCTCTGGCTGTCAGCTCGCGAAGAGCCTCGCCTCGGCGCGCTCGTGCCCGGCCGACATGACGTCCGCCAGAGGGACGAACCCGCCCATGTCGTCGAGGTCGCGGTCGACGGCCTCGTCGGTGGCCCGGGCGATGACGGGTCCGACCGCGTGGAGGACCACCTGCACGCTCCGGTGGTCCGCCAGCTGCAGCCGCAGCGCCGCACCGAGGAAGCTGACGGCGAAGGCGAACAGGTCCGAGGCGACCGCCTGCTCCGTGCCCACCCCGGCGGCGGCGTAGGCGACCGCCGTCGCCACGGGCTGGCACCCCGGCGTCTGCCTCGCCGTGACCGCACGGCTCCACTCGGCGAGCGTGTCCCCGCCGATCGCGTGGAGCGCGACGTCCGTGAGCTGGTGCCCGCTGCGGACGGAGGCACGGCGCATCTCGCCGTTGAGCTTCGTGGCGAAGAGCGTCCGGTCCACCGCGCGGACGCGGTCCCAGTCACCGACGGCCGCCGCCTCGTGGGCGCGGGCGAGCGCCGTGGCGTCACCCGGGCCCACCGAGTGCAGCAGCAGCCCTCGCAGGAGCCCTTCGACCCCCGCGCGGTCCACCGCGCCCGCCTGGCTGAAGCCCTCCAGCCCGTGCGACATCGTGTAGAAGCCGCTCGGGAACGCGGAGTCGGTGAGCTGGAGGCTGACCAGGAGGTCGCGCACGGCGGTGGACGGCATGTCGGCTCAGGCGAGGAAGAACAGCTGGGACATGGGGAGTGACCGGGCCGGCTCGATGTGCGCGGGCTGCCCGTCGAACGTCACCTTGTACGTCTCGGGGTCGACGTCGATGACGGGCGTCCGATCGTTGCGGACCATGTGTTCCTTCCCGATCCCCCGGCAGCGCCGCACGGGGAGGACCTGGCTCTTGAGCCCGAGCTCCTCCGGAACGCCCTTGTCGATCGCCGCCTGGGACATGAACGTCACGCGCGTGGCTTGCTGGGCAGCCCCGTACGAGCCGAACATCGGGCGGTAGTACACGGGCTGCGGTGTGGGGAGCGACGCGTTCGGGTCGCCCATCAACGCCCAGTTGATGAGACCGCCCTTGACCACCATGCGGGGCTTCACCGCGAACGAGTCGACCGGCCACAGCACGATGTCCGCGATCTTCCCGTCCTCGAGCGAGCCGATGTAGTCGGAGACGCCCTGCGTGATCGCCGGGTTGATCGTCACCTTCGCCAGGTAGCGCAGCACGCGGAAGTTGTCGTTGTCGTCGCCGTCCTCGGGCAGCGGCCCGCGCACCTCCTTGTTGTGGTGCGCCGTCTGGAAGGCACGCGTCACCGACTCCCCGATGCGCCCCATGGCCTGGGAGTCGGAGGAGAACATCGAGAGCACGCCCTCGTCGTGGAGGACGGTCTCCGCCGAGATCGTCTCCGCCCGGACGCGCGAGTCCGCGAACGCGACGTCCTCCGGGATGTCGTGGGACAGGTGGTGGCACACCATCACCATGTCCAGCAGCTCGTCGACCGAGTTGACCGTGTACGGCAGGGTCGGGTTGGTCGAGGAGGGCAGCACGTTCGGGAAGCCGGCGGCCTTCATGATGTCCGGCGCGTGCCCACCGCCCGCACCCTCCGTGTGGTACGTGTGGATCGTGCGGCCGTCGATCGCCGAGATCGTGTCCTCGACGAAGCCCGCCTCGTTGAGGCTGTCGGTGTGGATCGACACCTGGATGTCGAAGGTGTCCGCGACGCTCAGCGCGTTCCGGATCACCGCGGGGGTCGCGCCGAAGTCCTCGTGGACCTTGAGCGACGAGGCGCCGGCCTCGATCTGCTCCACGAGCGCACCGGGCAACGACCCGTTGCCCTTGCCGTGGAAGCCCATGTTGACGGGCATCTGCTCGGCCGCCTGGATCATGCGGTGGATGTGCCACGCCCCCGGGGTGGTCGTGACGCCGTTCGTCGCGTCGGTCGGGCCCGTGCCGCCGCCGAACAGCGTCGTGATGCCGTTCGAGAGCGCGGCCAGGGCCTGCTGGGGGGAGATGTAGTGCACGTGGGTGTCGATCGCACCGGCCGTCGCGATGCAGTGCTCGCCCGCCAGGATCTCGGTCGTCGCGCCGACGACGAGGCGGGGGTCGACGCCGCTCTGCAGGTGCGGGTTCCCCGACTTGCCGACGCCGACGATCTTTCCGTCCTTGACACCGATGTCGCCCTTCACGACACCCAGGACCGGGTCGAGCACGATGGCGTTCGTGATCACCAGGTCGAGCGCGCCCTGCGCGCTGGTCGCCTCGGGGTCGGCGGCCATGCCGTCACGCGCGGTCTTCCCCCCGCCGTACACGACCTCGTCGCCGTAGTGCCCCTCGTTGTAGTCCTTCTCGATCTCGATCACGAGGTTCGAGTCGGCCAGCCGGACCCGGTCGCCCGTCGTCGGGCCGAACAGGTCGGTGTACTGCTTGCGCGAGATGATGGCCATCAGCTCTTCCCCTTGCCCTTCGAGCCCGAGCTCTGTCGCTTCTTGCGCGCTGCACCCGGTGAAGCCGCCGGGGCGCCGTCCTTGAACTGGCCCTGCGCGAGCCGGCGCAGCGCGTCGATGCGGGTCTGCCGGGAGTCGAGACCGCCGTCGACGACGCCGTTGAAGCCCCAGACCCGCCGGCTGCCGCCGTACGCGACGAGGGCGACGTCCCGCGTGTCCCCGGGCTCGATGCGAACACCGGTCCCCGCGGGGATGTCGAGGTGCATCCCGTACGCCTGCTCACGGTCGAACTGCAGCGCGCGGTTGACCTCGAAGAAGTGGAAGTGCGACCCGATCTGGACCGCGCGGTCACCTGTGTTGCTCACCCGGATCGTGACCTTCGGTCGACCCGCGTTGATCTCGATGTCGTCCTCGCGGTGGTGGTACTTCGGACTGCCGAGCATGGTGGTTCCCTCCGTCGGGTGCGGCACGTGCCGCGCGATGGCTCAGTGCAGGGAGGTCGAGGCCCCGAGCGGGGAGACGCCGTGCACGGACGGCGTCTCGGACGACGACGCGTGCCGGTGCGAGGGACCGGCGTCACCGTGGACGTGCGGTCGTGCGTGCGGGTGCGGGTGCTGGTGCTCTGGTCCGGCGCTCTCCTCGAACGCGTGCGAGTGCGCGTACCCGTGCCCGTGGTCCGCGAGGAGACCTGCCTCTATCCCGTCGTGGCCGTGGCCCAGGTCGTGCACCGCGGCGGCGACGCGGTCGCGCACGACGCGCAGCAACGCCTGGTCGGAGACCAGCTGGCCGAAGAAGTCCACCCCCTCGACGGGCGACGTCCGCGCGAATCCCGCCGGTACAGCGACCACGTCGTCGGCGCCCAGCAGTCGCGCGCGGCGTACGGCGTCGGCGAGGTCGTCGTGCTCCTCGACGCACGCCACCTCCACCTCGGCCACCGCACCGTGGACGCGCACCAGGTGCGCGAGCCGGTACAGCTCCGCGTCGTCGAAGGGGTTGGCCGCCGGGGCCGTGACGACTATCGCGGCGCCGGGGCGGCGTCGAGCGGTCTCCACCGCGGCCCGGCGGAGCCACGCGACGAGATGGTCGGGAGTGCCCAGGTCCCCGCACAGCGCGACGCGCCCGCTCTCGCCGCCGGCGACGAGCCAGCGCAACGTCTTCGCGGCCTCCGCGACCATCACGGGATCGCGACCCCACGTCATCGGGAGCACGGCGACCGTCCCGTCCCGCGAGGCGAGCAGGCTGCCGACGATGTCGTGCAGCTCTCGGCCCGTACGGGCCAGGCTCGCGCCAGGCAGCGCGTCGAGGAGCGGCACGAGATCGGCGCCTCGTGCGCTCTCGTGGCCACCGACGAGAACCGTCGTGACAGCGGCCCGCCCCCCCGGCACCACGCGTCACGCCGCCACAGGGTCGTGGCAGGACACGAGCTTGCTGCCGTCGACGAACGTGGCTTCGACCTGCAGGAGCGGGAGCCGCTCGCGGACGCCGGGCATGCAGTCCGCCTCGGACACGACGTGCTTGCCGACCTCCATGCACTCCGCGACGGACTTCCCGTCACGGGCCGCCTCGAGGATCGCCTCGGAGACGAGCGCCTGGGCCTCGCTGAGGTTGAGCTTCGTCCCGCGCTCCCGGCGGCGTCGCGCCAGATCGGCCACCTGGTAGATCAGCAGCTTGTCGATCTCGCGTGGAGTGAGATTCATTGGGTTCCCCTGACCTTTCGACCGGCCGCGCTCCTCATGGCTTGGATCTCGACGCGGCACGAATTTGACGATACGCGCAACGCCACCGGTCACAACTGGAACACGAATGTCGCCCTGACCTCGGTCGATGCCGCGGGAGTCGGCCCTTCCCGGGATTTTCGGGTTCCCGTCGCGACGCGCGAGACGGCCCCGCGAACCGCATTTTCGCGTCCCTCAGGACACCGAAAGAGGGCTCGTCTACCGTGAACGAGGTGGAGACAGTCTGGGTGGCCCTCGGGATCGTCGTGCTCGGCGCGACGCTGCTGGACGTCTTCCTCACCGCTCTCAACTACGACGAGTCGGGCTTCGTCAGCGGCCGGGTGGCCGCTCTCCAGTGGCGCGTGCTGCGGTCCGTGACGCGGCGGATGTCGCGACGGGCACGCCCCGTCGCTCTGCGCCAGGTGACGGGACTGCAGATCATCATGGTCATCGCGGTGTGGCTCTTCGGGGTCATTCTCGGGTTCGGGCTCATCTATTACGGGCAAATGACACCGACGTCATTCTCGGTCTCCGGGACAGGGGCCGGCCTGTCCTTCTTCGACGCGATGTACTTCAGCGCGGCACAGCTTTCCACGGTAGGCGGGTCGTCACTCACGGCGGAGACGGACGTCCTGCGCTTCCTGAGCATCGCCGAGACGCTCACCGGTGTCATTCTCGTCTCGCTGATCCTGACCTTTCTCTTCGGCGTGTACTCGGTCATCGCGGATCTGAACGCTCTGTGCACCCAGTTCTTCACCGCGGAGCGCGGCGCCGGTACGGCCGTCGCGAGCCTCGCCCCCTACTTCCACGACGGTCAGGCCAGCGGCCTCGACGACCACCTCGACGGCATCGGCGGCTCGTTCGCCTCGTACACCTCGGGGTTGCGACTGCACCACGCGTCCTACTACTTCCAGAGCGGGCAGGACAGGTTCGCGCTGCCCTACGCGTTGCGCATGATGAGCGGCACCGTGGGCGCGCTGCGCTGGGGGTTGCCGTCGGGCCACGCCGCCACGGTCCTGCCAGCCCTCGTGCCGCTGACGTTCCAGCTCCTCGAGTTCGGCGAGTACCTGGAGCGCGCGGTGCGCTGGCGGGGCGACTCGGTGCCCGAGGTCGTCGACGAGGACGACTTCGTGCGTCAGGCGACCGATCCGGACCACGATCCCCGGGACGAGTGGGTCGCGCGGTTCGTCGAGCTCGACCGCGGGATGGCCGCCCTGGCCGGACTCACCCCGCTCGCGGACCCGGCCGAGACCTACCGTCGCTACCAGCAGTGGCTGCCCTTCGCCTTCCGGACACAGCAGTTCACGGTGGCCGTCGGTCGTGACCTCGACTACCAGCCGATCATCGTGTCGGACAAGCCGCTGTCCATGCTCGCCCCGGGGGACTCGCTCACCCGGCTCAGCATCGCGTCCGACCTGCCGATCACGCCGACGCCACCCGAGCGCGCGCCGCAGGGCACGCGTGGCCGCCTCTCCCGCTGGCAGGGCTTCCTCGACCGCCACGCGTCGCTCGCCGACCCCGGCCGCTCGCGCCTGCGCGCCGCCGGCCGTGCGGCCCTCGCCGCGGTCGCGGCCGCGGCTTCTCTCTACCTCGTGCTCGCCGTGACGGGGCACGGCGACCTGCGGCCCGCGCTGTTCAGCGGGTTCGTGGCGATGCTGAGCACCGGCGCGGCGGGCGGCACGACCCCACGGGCCCGGAAGGTGACGACCGTGCTGGTGGCCGTTCCGGTGGTGCTGGTGCTCCTGCTGGGGACGTTCGCGTCCGGATCCACCGTGTGGACCGGGGTGCTGCTCGTCGCCCTCGCCTTCGCCTGCGTCGCCGCCGGGCGCTTGGGTGCGCGATGGGCGGCGCTCGGACGGGTCACGTTCATGGCCTACTACTACTCGCTCATCCTGCGGATCGAGCACGAGCAGGTGCTCCTCTTCGTGGCGGCGATCGTGCTGGGCGTCGCCTGGGCGTTCGTGCTCACGTACCTGGTGCTGCCCGACCGTCCGCGCACCGTCCTGCGCACCGGCGTCAGGAGCTTCGGCAACCGGATCACGACGTCGATGGACGCGCTCGTGGACGCCGTGTCGTGGGCCCGGTGGGACACCGACGTCCGCAGACGGACGGCTGGCGACCTACGACAGGTCCACCGGAGCGCGGCGTTCCTCGCAGGGCAGCTCTCGGGGGATCCTGACGCCATCGGCATGGACCCGGCGCGGGCGGCAGCCCTGCGCCTGCGCGTGTTCGACGCCGAGCTCGCCGTCGTGAGCCTCGTGGCCGCGGTCAGGGACGCCACGGGCACTGCGGTGCAGCTCGAGATGCGCGGACGCCTCGCAGGGCGGCTGGAGTTCCTCAAGGCGCACCTGACCGCGATCGTCGAGCCGCCCGTGGGACCCGCCCCCGAGCTCGCGCCCTGGACCGGGTACCACGCATCGGCCGGGTGGCCCGCGCAGGCGCGCGCGGTCGAACGCGTCACCGACGAGCTGTACCACGCGGCCGTCGCCCTCCGTGACGCCGCCGACGCGTCGTTCGACCCCTCCGCGTCACCCTCCGGCGAGACGTCGGGCAGCGACGTGGACACGGCCCTGCTCCAGGAGCTCCACGACAGCGCCGTCGGCGCCCACGACACCGACGGCACCGACGGCGCGGGCCCACGGCTCCTGCCGTCCACACGGCGGGGCGTCCAGGCGGCCGTGACGACCGGGGCCGCCCTCGTGCTCGGGAGCCTGGTGTCCTCGACCCACCAGTACTGGGCGACTCTCGCCGCGTACCAGGTCCTGGGCGAGACGGACGGCGAGACCTTCGTCAAGGGCGCACAACGCATCCTCGGGACGGTGGCGGGCGCCGCCGTCGGCTTCGGCATCGCGACCTGGACGGGTTCGGACCCCGCGGTCGTCGTCCCTGCGCTCGCCGTCGCCGTCTTCGCGTCGACGTACTACCGGCCCGTGTCACCGGCCGTCTCCGTGTTCTGGACCACGATGATCTTCGCGCTCATGTACGAGTTCCTGGGGCGCCTGACCAGCCTCGCGGTCGAGATCCGGATCGTCGAGACGCTCGTCGGCGCCGCGATCGCCCTGCTCGTCGCGTGGCTCGTCCTGCCGACGCGGACCAGGACCCAGCTGGACCGCGACGTCGGCACGCTCGTCAAGGACATCCGCGTCGTGGTCGCCGCGTGCCTCGAGCGACTGGCCGGGGACGAGCGGATCACGAGCGCGGTGCTCGGCAGGCAGCTCATGTCGGTCGACCAGCACGTGCGCCGGGTCAACGTCACGGCGGCACCGCTACGGCGGTCGGCCGGGGCCTCCGAGGTGGGCGGGATCGAGTCGCGGCTCACGGCCGTGTGGGCGCTGACCCAGGACGCGCGACGGCTCGTCCGGACGGTGAGCGAGATCGTCGAGGCCGGCGGCCCGACCGACGGCGCGGACTGGCCGCGACTGGAGCGCGTCACGGAGGAGAACCTCGCGGCGCTGAACGACGCCGTCGCCGGCAGGCTTCCCGGCGTGCTCCACGACGACCTCGACGTCGACGCGGCCGGTGACCCGTCGGTCGCGCTCATCCCGCCCGAGCGTGCCGCGCTGCGCGACGTCGAGCGCATCAACCAGACCGCTCTGCTGCTGCTCAGCACCGTCTCGCCAGGCGCGGTGCGCGCAGGTGCCCGCCCGCAGACCGCGGACGCGTGACCCGCACGGGACGTCTGCGGCTCGGACGGGCAGAGGCGCGGTCCGCGGGTCCGTCCTACTCTCGAGAGATGGAAGAGAGCTCCGGGGCCGGTCCACAACCCGTCGTCGTCGGTGTGGCCCTGGGACAGCCCGACCACGTCCTTCACGACGCGGCACGCTTCGCGACGCAGTTCGACGCCGAGCTGATCTGCGCGCACGTGAACGCAGGTCGGTTCGCCGTGTCGGAGGGAGCGGACGGGCAGATGACCTCGTCCCCGATCGACCCGGACTACCACGACGTCCGGGAGGAGGAGTTCGACCCTACGCTGGCGGCGCACCTGGCCACGGTGCTCGACCCCAGCGGCGTGCGGTGGAGCACACGCCTGCTGGTGGGTGACACCGCGCAGGCCCTCGGCCATCTCGCCGAGACCGTCGACGCGGCGATGATCGTCGTCGGCACGCACGAGCGCGGGTTCGGCGGTGGCGTCCAGGAGTTCTTCAACCGCTCGATCGCCGTCCATCTCGCGCACCGGCAGAACCGCCCGGTCGTCGTCGTCCCGGCCCGAGCTCCCGGGGCCGAGTCCCCCCTGCCGTGGGTCACGCCTTGACGGCCGCCGAGGCGACGAGGCCGGCCTACCTGCGTGCAGCCTCGATCGGGCTGGTCGTGATCGGCGGCGCGTTCGGCGCCGCCGGGCGGGAAGGCGTGTCGCTGGTCGTACCCGACATCGACCAGATGCCCGTCGCGATCCCGATCGTCAACATCGTCGGGGCGTTCCTGCTGGGGTACCTCTACGAGGCCGTCGCGCGTCGGCTGCCTGGTGACCCCCGCGGGCCTCGGCTCAAGCTCCTTCTCGGTACCGGGTTCTGCGGCGGGTTCACGACGTACAGCTCGCTGGCCACCGACACCGCGGTCCTGCTCGTCAAGGACCGGGTCGACCTCGCGCTGGTCTACGTCCTGGCGACGGTACTGGTCGGTGCGTTCGCAACCTTCACCGGTATCGTCGTGGCGACCAAGGTCAACGCCCGGAGGCAGACCGTCGACGAGGGAGCCAGGCGATGACGCTCGGCATCTTCCTCCTCCTGGCAGTCGCGGGCGGCCTGGGCGCGGGTACGCGCTTCGTCGTCGACGGCCTCGTGCGCTCCCGGGTCAAGACGGCCTTCCCCTGGCCCACCGCGATCATCAACCTGTCGGGCTCGCTCGTCCTCGGCCTCCTCACCGGCCTGGTCACCAGCAGGATCGCCTCGACCGACGTCAGCGCGATCATCGGCACGGGGTTCCTGGGCGGCTACACGACGTTCAGCACCGCGAGCTACGAAGCCGTCCAGCTCATCAAGCAGCAGCGCTACGGGACCGCTCTCGCGTACTCGATCGGGATCCTCGTCGTGTGCGTCGCCCTCGCCTACGTCGGCTACCGGTGGGGTGCCTCGCTCTAGGGTCGCCGCGCAGCGTGACCTCGACGGCGGTCGACCTTCGAACCGGGCTGAGGCACCCGCCCGCCCGGGCGCCGCGCCGGTTCGAGTCCCGAACGACCGTCTCAGCCCCAGACCAGGCCGCGCGCCGGGTCCTCGAGGACGCGGGCGACGTCGGCCAGCACGCGCGCGCCCAGCTCGCCGTCGACGAGGCGGTGGTCGACGCTCAGCGCGAGCTGCGTGACCCAGCGCTTCTTGATCTTGCCCTTGTGCACCCACGGCTGCTCGCGGATCGCGCCGAACGCGAGGATCGCGGCCTCGCCGGGGTTGAGGATCGGGGTCCCGGTGTCGGTGCCGAAGACGCCGACGTTGGTGATCGTGATGGTCCCGTCGCTCATGTCGGACGGGGTGGTGCGGCCGGCGCGTGCCGTCGCGGTGAGGTCCGCGATCTCGCCCGCGAGGCCGTGCAGGTCGAGGCGGTGCGCGTCCTTGATGTTCGGCACGACGAGCCCGCGCGGCGTCGCGGCCGCGATCCCCAGGTTCACGTAGTGCTTGTACACGATCTCCCGCGTGGCGTCGTCCCAGCTCGCGTTGACCTCCGGGTGTCGGCGCACCGCGAGGAGCAGCGCCTTCGCCGTGATGAGCAGCGGCGTGACGCGCACGTCCGCGAACTCGCGGTCCTCGCGCAGCGTCCGCACGAGCTTCATGGTGCGCGTGACGTCGACGGTCTGGAACACGGTGACGTGCGGCGCCGTGAACGCGCTCGCGACCATCGCCTCCGCCGTGCGCTTGCGCACCGACTTCACGGGCACGCGCGTCTGGCGGCCGTCGGCCGTGACCCCGCCGGACGCGAGCCACGGCTGGTCGTCGCCGGCGTACGTGGCCAACGGCTTCGCCTGCGCCTGCTCGTGGTGCGCCACGACGTCCTCGCGCGTGACGATCCCGCCCGGGCCGGTACCTGCGACGCTCGCGAGGTCGACGCCCAGGTCCTTCGCGAGCTTGCGCACCGGGGGCTTGGCGAGCACCGGCAGGTGCACGTGCGCGACGGCGGTGCTCGCCGCCGCGGTGGGCGCCGCGGGTGCGAGGGCTGGGGCGGCCGGGGCTGCTGCGGGTACGGGGGCCGCGGGCGCCGGGGCGGGTGCGGGGGTCCCCTCCGCACCACGGCGGCGCCGGCGGGCCGTGCCCGGCTCGACGGTGCCGTAGCCCACGAGCACCGAGCCGGACCCGGCCGACGGCGCCGGCGGCGCGACGGTCGCCCCTGCCGGGGCCGCGGCGTCGGGCACGACGGCGCCGCCCGCCCCGCTCGCCGGTGCCGGGGCCGCGGGCGTCCCGCCCGGGTCGGTGTCCACGACGATGATCGGCACGCCGACCTCGACCGTCGTGCCCTCGGGCACGAGGATCTCGCTCACGACGCCGGTGTACGGCGACGGCAGCTCGACGAGCGACTTCGCGGTCTCGATCTCGACGATCGTCTGGTTGACCCGCACCGCGTCGCCGACGGTGACGTGCCACTGCACGATCTCGGCCTCGGTGAGGCCCTCGCCCGCGTCGGGGAGGTTGAACTTCTCGAAGGTGGGCACTGCGTCGTCCTCCAGGGGGTCGCTGTCGAGATCGCGGGGGTGCGACGTGTCAGAACGCGAACGCGCGGTCGACGGCGTCGAGCACGCGGTCGAGGCTCGGCAGGTAGTCGTGCTCGATCTTGGCAACCGGGTACGGCGTGTGGAACCCGCCGACGCGCAGCACGGGCGCCTCGAGCGAGTAGAAGCACTCCTCCGTCACGCGCGCGGCGACCTCGGCGCCCGAGCCGAGGTAGGTCGGCGCCTCGTGGACGACGACGCAGCGCCCGGTCCGGCGCACCGACTCCACGACGGTCGCGGTGTCGAGCGGGGAGATCGAGCGCAGGTCGACGACCTCGACGCTGCGGCCCTCCTGCTCGGCGGCAGCGGCGACGCGCAGCGCGGTCGCGACCGTCGGCCCGTACGCGACGAGCGTGAGGTCCGTGCCGGGGCGCACGACGCGCGCGCGGTCGAGCACCGCCGCACCCTCGCCCGGCCCGGCGAGCTCGACGGGCCCCTTCTCCCAGTAGCGGCCCTTGGGCTCGAAGAAGAGCACGGGGTCGGGAGAGGCGATGGCCTCCTGGATCATCGTGTACGCGTCCTGCGGCGTCGACGGCGACACGACGCGCAGCCCGGCCGTGTGCGCGAACAGCGCCTCGGGGCTCTCGCTGTGGTGCTCGACGGCGCCGATCCCGCCGCCGTACGGCACGCGGATCACGACGGGCACCTGGAGCTTCCCGCTGGAGCGGTAGCCCATCTTCGCGAGCTGCGTCGTGATCTGGTCGTACGCGGGGAAGATGAACCCGTCGAACTGGATCTCGCAGACGGGCCGGTAGCCGCGCAGCGCCAGCCCGATCGCGGTGCCGAGGATGCCGGACTCCGCGAGGGGTGTGTCGACGACCCGGTCCTCGCCGAAGTCCTTCTGCAGGCCCTCGGTGACGCGGAAGACGCCGCCGAGCGCACCGATGTCCTCGCCCATGAGCAGGACCTTCCGGTCCTGCTCGAGCGACCGGCGCAGGCCCTCGTTGATCGCGCGGGCGAGCGTGAGGTTCTTCGTGGTGCTTGCCTCGCTCATCGGGCGGCCTCCTCGGCGAACGACTCCTCGTATGCGGCGAACCACGCCCGGTCCGCCTCGACCACCGCGTTCGGGCTCGCGTAGACGTGGTCGAACATGCTCGACGGCGCGGGCGCGGCGAGCGCGCGGGTCTCCGTGCGCACGCGCTCGCCGAGCGCGTCGGCCTCGGCCTCGACGTCCGCGGCGAACGCATCGTCCCACGAGCCCTCGGCACGCAGCAGCGCCTCGAGCCGGTCGATCGGGTCCCGACGGCGCCAGTACTCCTCCTGCGCCCGGGAGCGGTACTTCGTCGGGTCGTCGGACGTGGTGTGCGCGCCCATCCGGTACGTGAAGGCCTCGACGAACGTCGGGCCGCCACCGGTGCGTGCCCGCTCGAGCGCCTCGGCCGTGACGGCGTAGCACGCGAGGACGTCGTTCCCGTCGACGCGCACGCTCGGGATGCCGAACCCGCCGCCGCGCCGGTAGAGCGGCACGCGCGACTGCTTGGTCGTCGGCTCGGAGATCGCCCACTGGTTGTTCTGGCAGAAGAACACCACCGGCGCGTTGTTCACCGCGGCGAACACGAGCGCCTCGTTGACGTCGCCCTGCGACGTCGCACCGTCGCCGAAGTACGCGACGACCGCCGTGTCACGCTCGGGGTCGCCCGAGCCGACGAGGCCGTCGCGCTGGAGGCCCATCGCGTACCCGGTCGCGTGCAGCGCGTGCGAGCCGATGACGAGCGTGTACAGGTGCACGTTGTGCTCGGCCGGGTCCCACCCGCCGTGGTCGACGCCCCGGAAGAGCCGCAGGCGCGCCGTCGGGTCGATGCCGCGCACGTGCGAGATCCCGTGCTCGCGGTAGGAGGGGAAGACGTAGTCCTGCGCGGCGAGCGCGCGGCCGGAGCCGATCTGCGCGCCCTCCTGACCTCGCGACTGCGCGAAGAGACCGAGCTCGCCCTGGCGCTGGAGCGACGTCGCCTCGTCGTCGAAGCGCCGTGTGAGCACCATGTCGCGGTAGAGCCCGCGCAGCGCGGCCGCGTCCAGGTGGGCGACGCGCTCGCGGTACGCGTCGGTCTCGGGCGTGGTGACCCGCGCGCCGGCCGGCGTCACGAGCTGGAGCAGAGGGGCGTCGTCAGGACCGCCCGCGACGTCGGGAAGGTCGGGGGGCGTCACGCCGCCGCTCGCGTCGTTCTCGGTCACGCGACTCTCCTTCGGTGCGACCCGGCCGGACGGCCGGCCCGCTCGGGGACAGGGGGCGCGCGGGGGACCGGCGCCGTCGGAACCTACGTCTCCGTAGCCTACGCAAGCGTAGGCTACGACTCCGTAGGTTCACCCCTCGCCGTGTCGCCCAACGTCCGCGGGCGACCGTTGGAGGGATCCTCCAAACCCCACCGGGCCACCCCCGGCGAGGCGGGGACGGGCCCTACCGCGTGAACGTCGCACCGGAGCGCAGGGCGTCGCGCTCACGGGTCACGGGCCAGCGCGAGAACGCGAACACGAGGAACATCACGACGTTGAGGATCGGCACGAGCCCGACGAGGACCCACCAGCCCGAGTAGCCGGCCTTCTGGATGATCCGGATGTAGGCGACGAAGAAGACGACCGCCACGGCCACGTACACGACGATCGCGGCACCGCCGAGCAGCCACCCGTAGTCCTCGCCGAGCCGGTCGGGATCGTAGCTGTCCATGCGTCCGAGTGTTCTCGCGCGCCGCGGACCCGGCAACCGGTCCGCGGCGCGCCGGTCAGAGCCAGGTCGCGCTCACGCGCAGGAAGAGGTCCGTCGCCTCCGGCTCTCCCACGCTCACGCGCAGACCCTCGCCCGCGAACGGCCGCACGATCGCGCCGGCGGACCGCGCCTCCTCCGCACGACGCATCGTGCGCTCGCCGAGGTCGAACCAGACGAAGTTCGCCTGCGACTCCGGCAGCACCCAGCCCTGGTCGCGCAGGCCCTCGACGAGCCGGGCACGGTCCGCCACCAGGTGCTCGACGCGCTGCAGCAGCTCGTCGCGCGCGGCGAGGGACGCGATCGCCGCCCGCTGCGCGACGTGCGAGACACCGAACGGCGTCGACACCGCGCGGATCCCCGCCGCGAGGCGCGGCCGGGCGACGGCGTACCCGACGCGCAGGCCCGCGAGCCCGTACGCCTTGGAGAACGTGCGCAGCAGCACGACGTTCGGGTGCCGCGCGTAGACCGCCAGTCCGTCGGGCGCCTCGGGGTCGCGCACGAACTCGAGGTACGCCTCGTCGAGGACGACGAGCACGTCTGACGGCACCGCCGCGAGGAACGCGTCGAGCTCGTCGCGGTGCACCACGGGACCCGTCGGGTTGTTGGGCGTGCACACCATCACGACGCGCGTGCGCTCGGTGACCGCCGCCGCCATCGCGGGCAGGTCCAGCCGCCCCGCGCTCTCGCCGGTCAGGAGCGGCACCCGGACCGACGTGCCGCCCGCGACCGCCACCGCGATCGGGTACGCCTCGAACGACCGCCACGGGTACACGACCTCGTCGCCCGGCTCGACCACCGTCTGGAGCACGTGCGCGAGCACCGCGACCGAGCCGTTGCCCACGACGACCTCGTCCGCGCCCACGCCGAGGTCGGCCGCGAGCGCCTGCGTGAGCTCCGTCGCGTACATGTCGGGGTAGCGGTTCACGTCCGCCGCCGCGTCCGCGACCGCCGCGACGACGGACGCGAGCGGCGGGTACGGGTTCTCGTTGGAGGAGAGCTTGAACGCCGCCGCGCCCGGGGCGACGCGCGCCCCCGGGACGTAGGTCGGCAGGGCGGCGACGGCAGGACGCAGGGGGACGCGGGGTTCGTGGGCCACGGTCGTCAAGCATGCCAGGTGGTGAGCGAGTGAAGACAAGCGGACAATACGCGCCTTCCCGACGACTGGCGCGCCACGCGGGTGCCCCGTTCCTATGATCGGACGCACAGAACCGCACGGAGACAACGGGAGAAGTGTGACGGCCCACGACGACGACGTCCGGCCCCCGGGTCACACCGCCCCGGGGGTCTGGGGGCTCGACCGCCCCCGGCTCGTGCGGACGCTGGCAGGGGCCCGCCGCGCGCTCGTCGTCGCGCCCCAGGGCTACGGCAAGACGACGCTGCTGGCCCAGTTCGCCCGCGCCTCCCCGGACGAGGTCGTCTGGGTGCGCTGCGAGACGTCGCCGGAGGGCGTCCGGGCGCGGGTCCGCGGGCCCGCGGTCCCCGGTCACGGCACGTCGCGCCTCACGAGCCTGTCCGACGTCACGAGGCTCGCGCACGCACGCACCAGTCGCCTGCTCGTCGTGGTCGACGACGCGCACGAGCTCGTCGGCACACCGCTCGAGAGCGAGCTGGAGCACCTCGTCGCGGGAGCCCCGGAACGCGTGTCGATCCTCCTCGGGTCGCGGCGCCAGCTGCCCGCGATCACGGCGCGCGGAGAGCTCGCCGCCCCCGTCGTCATCGACGACCTCGCGCTGCGCCTGCGCTCGTGGGAGGTGGCGCGCCTCTACCGGGAACGGTTCGCGACGACGCTCGACCCCGACGACGTCGCGGCGCTCACGTGGCACACCGCCGGGTGGCCGGTCGCTCTCCACCTGTTCTACCGGTCCGTGAGGAACGACCTCCCCGGGGAGCAGCGCCAGGCCGTGCGCCGCCTGGACCGGCGCTACCGGTACGCGTGGGACTACCTCGCCACCCAGGTCCTGGCGCCGCTGCCGCTCGCGCTCCAGCGCTTCCTGCACCGCACGGCCGTCTTCGAGTCCCTGACCGCGAGCCGCTGCGACCGCCTCGCGGGCGTCGAGGGGTCGCGCGAGCTCCTCCGCGTCCTCGCGCTCTCGACGTCCCTCGTCCGCCGCGCCGACGACGGTTCGCTGCGGGTCCACCGGGTGCTGCGGGGCCATCTCCTGGCGGCGGTGTCGGACGAGCTGAGCGTCTCGCGGTACCGCGCGCGGCACGCGGAGGCGGCCGCCGTCCTCGAGGACGAGGGCGCCACGGACGAGGCCCTCGCCGCGCGCTCGCGAGCCCACGACCTGCCGGGCGTGGCCAGGCTGCTGCGCACCTCGCTGCCCTCCGGCCGCGCGCCACGCCCGCGCTCCTGGGCCGGGCTGCTGCCCGCCGAGCTCCTCGAGACGGACCCGCGCGCGCAGCTCCTGCGGGCGCGCGAGCTCGTCGTCGACGGCCGCCTCGGGGAGGCCGCGGTGTGGGTGCGCCGTGCGGAGCCCGGGCGTGCCGAGTCCCCGCGGGAGCACGCGGTGCTGCGGACCATGGTCGACCAGTGGACGAACCCCCTCCCGGGATCGCCCCCGGCCCCGGACCTGGACGCCCCGGTGCTGGGCGACGGCACGGGCGCCCACGGGTGGCCCCAGGTGCTGCGCGCCGCCCTCACGCGCGACCCGCGCGCCGCGCTCCCGTTCGCGCAAGGGCTCGACGGCCGCGGGCGCACCCTCGCCGAGGGTCTCGCCCACCTCGTCGCGGGCGACCAGCGGCGCGCCGCGCCCAGCCTCCGCGCAGCCGCGAGCGACCCGGACGCGGCACCCGGCGTCATGCTCTTCGCCCAGCTCGTCGCCGCCGTCCTCGTCGACCGCCGCGCGCCGGACGCGCTGCACGCCACCCTCGACCGGATCCACGGCGAGGCCGAGCGACGCGACATGCGGTGGCTCTCGCGCCTCACCCACGGGGTCGTCCTCGCGTTCGACGAGGACCCGGCGACCCGGAGGGAGGCGGCGCGCAGCATCGAGTACTGCCGCCGGGTCGGCGACCCGTGGGGGACGGCGTGCATGGCCGGTGCCGTCACGCTCGCCCGGGCGCGGCGGGGCGAAGGGACCCCCTCCGACTGGGAGGCGTTCGCGCAGGAGTGCCGGCATCTCGGCATGGGCTCGCTCGAGGCGTGGGCGCGTGCCGGCTACGCGCTCGCCACCGCCCGCGCCGAGCTGCCGGACGCGCTCCAGAGCGCGGAGGCGGCCGAGGCGTTCGCCCGCCGTGCCCAGGTCCCCGGCGCGCAGGCCGTCGCGTACGTCGCGCTGGCGGCCGCGAAGCCCGCCGAGCGGCGCGAGCTCCTCGACCTGGCCGAGTCCACCGCGAACGCCGTCGGGCTCGTCGCGCTCGACGTGCCGCCGGACCCCTCGGTGCCGCTCGAGACGACGCGGCCCGTCCGCGCGGTCGTGCGCGACGCGCCCGTCGTCCGGGTGCGGTGCTTCGGAGCGTTCTCCGTCACCGTCGACGGACGCCTGGTCGACCTCGGGGCGCTGCGCCCGCGGGCCCGTCGGACGCTGCGGTTCCTGGCCACCCACGCCGGCCGTGCGGTGCACCGCCAGCAGCTCGCCGACGCGCTCTGGGGCGACCTCGACCTCGCCTCGGCGGTGCACACCCTGCACGTGAACGTGTCCGCCGTCCGCCGGATCCTCGAGCCGACCGCGGTGCGGGGCGCGGAGCGGCTGGTCCGTCGCGACGGCGAGACCTACATGCTGCCGCTGCCGCCCGGGTCGGAGTGCGACGTCGTGCAGCTGGAGCAGCGGCTGCGCCGCGCCCGCCGGCTCGCCGGCGAGGACGCGGCCGTCGCTGCGGAGGGGTGGCAGGCCGTGCTCGACGTCTACGCGGGCGAGCTGCTCCCCGAGGAGGGGGACGCGGAGTGGGTGCTGCCGCTGCGCGGGCGGTACGCGCTCGAGGCCGCGGGCGCCGCAGCCTCTCTCGCGACGCTCTCCCTGCGCTCGGGGCAGCCGGAACGCGCCGCGGACGCGGCCCGGCGCAGCATCGAGATCGACCGCTGGGGCGACGCGCCGTGGCGCGTGCTCGTCGAGGCCCTCGTGGCCCTCGGCGACCTGGCCGCGGCGCAGCGCGCGCGGGCCGAGTACCAGGGGGTGCTGCGCGAGCTCGGCGTCCCCGCGGACGTCGTCACGAGCGCCCCCGCAGCTCGACCTCGGCGAGCCCCACGAACGTCTCGGGCGCTCCCCGGTACGTCGAGACGATCGTGAGACGCACGGCGACGACGTCGTCCGCGGTGACGTCGAGCGTCTGGGGCCCCGGGACGTCGTCGAGCGCGACCCGCTGCGTCCGTGTCGAGCCGTCGGCCGCCGTCGTCGTGACGTCGAGCGCCCGCGGGCTCGACCCGGTGAGGTACTCCTCCTGGACGGGGGACGTCCCGCCCGCGACGACGAGGTGCACGAGCCGGAAGGGTTCGTCGAACGCGAGGTCCACGGTCTGCCCGACGCCGTCGCCGGGTGCGGCCGGGGACCAGCCGAGGTCGCTCGTCCCGTCGACGAGCTGCGTCGCGGGACGGTCGGGCGCCTCGGACGACGCCGCGACCGACACCGGGTTGAACGTCGTGCCCCCCTGGAGCCGGTCCTGGACGGCGGTCACCCCGTCCCCCAGCGCGTCGCGAGAGACGTAGGCCGCGAGGCCGAGCGCGCCCACGACCAGCACGGCCACGACCGCCCGCGTCGGGAACCGGCGCCGGCGCCGGGGCCGCGCGCCGGCGACCGGGTCCGGCCGCGGGTCGGGGCGCAGGAGCCGACGCCACCACGAGCGCCGGCCCTGCACACGGGCCTCCACGAGGCTCGCCCCGCAGCGCCGGCAGAAGTGGCGCGTCGGGACGTTCCCCGCCCCACAGCTGCCGCAGATCAGGTCGCCCGGGGCGGGCGGTGCCTCCTCCGGGTCCGGCGCGCGCGACGGCCGACGCGCGGCCGGTGCCCCGGGCAGGACCGGCGCGACGACCCGCTCGGTCGAGGACGCGGGCGGCCCGTCGTGCCCCGGCGTGGCGGACGGCCCGCCCGTCGCGGGCGCCACCGGGGCCGACGTCGCGGGCGCGGCCGGGCCGGACGCCGCCGCGGGGGTCGCAGCGGGCACGGCTGCGTCGACGGGAGGCGCCGTGGCGGGTGCTGCCGCCGTGGCGGGTGCTGCCGCCGTGGCGGGTGCTGCCGCCGTGGCGGGTGGTGGCGCGGTGGCGGGCGCGGGCTCGGCCTCGTCCCAGTCGAGGTAGGAGCCGCACGCACCGCAGAACGCGACCCCCCGGTCGTTGCCCTGGCCACAGGCCGGGCACGTCATCGTCGTCGTCATCGTGCCTTCACCACCTCGAGCGTGTACGGGACGTGTGCGGGCCGGACGGCGTCGACCACCTCGCGCAAGTGCCGCTCGTCGACGTCCTCGTCGGTGACGACCCGGACCCGGAACGAGGGGCCGGGCTCGCCCGGCAGCTCCGCCCGGGGCGTCGTCGACGCCGCGACCCCGCCGGTGTCGACCACCTCGACCTCGCCCCCGGTCACGGTGCGCACCGCGTCCGCGACGCCGGAGACCGTGCCCTGCCGCCGCTGGGTCGCGACCGAGGACGCGACCGCCGCGCGGCAGCGCGCGAGGTCCCAGTCGGGCTCGAGCTCCACGCCCACCCAGGCGCCGATCCAGGCGAGGTGGTCACGGGGCGCGAGCCACGGGTCGACGTAGCACGAGAGCAGGTCGAGCGTGAGGAAGACGGGCGCGAGGGCGTCGTCGAACGCCGTCACGAAGCGCTGGAGGAGGTCGTCGCCGCCGAACACCCCGGGCAGCATCGCGCCGAGCGGGGCAGGGCTCGGCAGGTCCGCGACGAGCCCGCGCCCGTTCACGGCTGCTCCAGGACGCGCACCTGGTGCTGGTACGAGAAGACGAGCGCGTCCGCCGCGACCTCGACCCGTTGCACGGGGTCGCCGCGCTCACCGGTGAGGGGGTCGGCGGCGAAGAGCTTGACGTCCTCGACGCTCTCGACGCCGGGCAGCTGCTGCAGGACGGCGAAGACCTCCCCCGCCCGGATCGCGCGCCCGAACGACCACCCGGCCCCGTCGAGCCCACCGCTGAGCGGGTCGACGTAGCCGTTGAGCGCGCGCAGCGCGTCGGCCTCGAGGGCCGTGGACCGCACGCGCGGCCGGGACACGACGCGCGCGACCACCGTCACGCCCTGGTAGTAGGGCGGCTCGACGAGCACGCGCGTCCCGATCGTCCGGCGCGGCTCGAGGTGCTCGACGACCCGCCGGAGCACGTCCTCGTCGGGCACGAGGTCCTCGAAGCGACGCCGGCCCTGGTCGTCGGCGGGCACGCTCGGCACGACGAGCACGCGCACGGCGCCCGGAGCGCCCGCGACGGGGACGCACCGCACGCGCGCCAGCCCTGGCGCCGCGGCCCGCGCCAGCGTCTCGTAGTCCTCGGCCGTGACCGCCCGGTCCCGCGTGCGCAGCGCGAGCGGACCCCGGGCGCGAGCCTCGTCGACCGTCTCGGCGGCGACCCCGCCCAGCGCGGGGCGCCGGTTGTCGACGCGGTCCACGAACGGGACGGAGCGCTGCAGCACCCGCACGGCGTGCGCGGCGACGTTGCCCGCCGGGCCTCCCCCGACGTCGTACCGCGGGACGCGCACGACCGCGCCGGCGGGCGGGACCGCACCGTAGCGGGCGAGTGAGCCGTCGGCGTCGCGCACCGCGGGGGGCAGGTGCACCTCGCCGTTCGCGCGGTCCAGCAGGAACACGTGGTCGTCCGGGCCGGCGTCGGCGAACGACGTCGCCTCCGTCCACGTCTCCCAGCCGTCCCCGGCGGACACCTCGAGCGTCGTCACCTCCCCGCCGACGAGCGGGTGGCGCTCGAGCCGGAACACCTGCCCGGGGACGCCCTCGGACAGCCCCAGCACCTCGTCGTGCACGGCCTCGGCGTGGACCGCCCCGACGGTCCCGCCGATCGTGAACGCCTCCAGGCTCCGGACCGTGGGCGACGCGCTGTAGGGCGGTGCGCCCTCGACCGGGTCGACCACCCGGCCGCGCAGCCAGCCCCCGCGCAGCCCGTCGACCACCGAGGCCGTGTGCGTCGCGGGCACGTGCAGCACCACGTCGCCCGCGCGGTTGAGCCCGCCGGTGCCGTCGGAGTCGACGTCGCACGGGACCCACCGGTCGCCGGCCCAGGCCTCCCAGACGATCGGCGGGTACCGCGGGTCGACGCCGACGCCCTGGACGTCGCAGTCGAACCGCAGCACGACCGCGCACGACGGCGCCGCGTCGTCGAGCCCGACCGTGAGCACGTCCCCAGGAGCCGGGACGGGGCCGAAGCTCGGGAACGGCACGCCCGTCGTGAGGTCGTCGGTACGACGCAGGGACGCGTCGTCGTCGTGCCCGCGCGTCGCGACGTGCGCGAGGCGGCGCGGCGGGATCGTGAGGTCGGCCGTGGTGCGGAACACGACCGTGTCCTCCCGCTCGGTGCGCAGCGTCGCGACCTCCGTCCCGGTCGGCACCTCGACCGGCTCCTCCTGCGGCGCGGACAGCCAGAACAGGGTGTCGACGCGCGCCGCCGTCGCCGGGTGCAGGCGCACGCCGAGCAGGTCGAGGAAGGCGACGTAGAGGCGGTCGGGGACCCGGTTGAGCCGGTAGAGCATCTGGTCCGTCATGAAGGCGAACGTCTCGATGAGCGTCACGCCGGGGTCGGAGACGTTGTGGTCGGTCCACTCCGGGCAGCGTGCCTGGACCATGCGCTTGGCGTCGTCGACGAGGTCCTGGAACCGCCGGTCGTCGAGGTTCGGGGCGGGCAGCACGTCACGCACCCCCTTCGTCGTGGCGCGGGATCACGTAGAACGGGAACACGAGGTTGCGGGGGTCGTTCGTCCCCCGCAGCGCGTACCGCACCTCGATGAAGAGGATCCCCTCGTCGGCGCGGTCGAAGTGGACGAGGACGTCCTCGAGCTCGATGCGCGGCTCCCAGCGGTCCAGCGCGACCCGGACCGCGTAGGCGATGTCCCCGGCCGTGCCCGCGTCGGCGGGGGCGAAGACGTAGTCGTGCACGGCGCACCCGAACTCGGGGCGCATCGGGCGCTCCCCCGGCGCGGTCGCGAGGACGAGGCGGATGCTCTCCTCGATCTCCTGCGTGCTGCGCACGAGAGCGACGCGCCCCGTACGGTCCGTCCGCAGGGGGAACGCCAGCCCTGCACCGATGAACTCCTCGCCCACCGCTCCTCCTTCGTCGTCGTGCTCGTCCGTGCCCTCGTCCTCGTGCGGGCCGCGTCCCTCGTGCGGGCGGCGGGACCGCCGTGCGCGTCAGTTGATCTTCACGAGCGAGCCCTTCACGGTCGTGATCCCGGCGGACGACAGCTCCGTCGCCGTCGTGCCCTCGACCTTCGTGGTCGTGCCCTTGAGCCCGAGCGCGGACGTCGCGTCGACCGTGACCTGCGGCGCCTTGATCTGGACGGAGGCCGTGCCCTCCAGCACGACGTCCTTGCCGTGGAGCGTGACCCGGCCCGTCTCCGTGGTGCACGTGACGTCCTGCTGTGCGGTGACGTTCACCGGCCCCGACGAGACGATCTCGACCGCGGCGTCGGGCTTCTGCACGAGCGCGACGCGCTGCTTGCCGTCCTTGTCCGACAGGACGATCCGCTCCTCGCCGGGCTTCTCGACGAGCTCGACGTACATCCCGGTACGGGAGGTGAACGCGCGGCGCGTCACCCTCCCGTCGGTGCCGTCGACGTGGGCGTCCTGACCGAGCGCGGGTTTGTCCCTCCCGTTGTGCAGGCCGCCGAGCACGTAGGGCTGCCCCAGGTCGCCCCCGGCGAGGAGGACGAGCACCTCGTCCCCGACCTCGGGCAGGACGAACAGGCCCCGCCCCGGGCCGGCCCCGACCTGCACGACGCGCGCCCACCAGCTCTCGAGCGAGCTGTCGAGCACCGGGAACTTCACCTTCACGCGGCCCAGGCCGTCGGGGTCCTTGACGTTCGTGACGACGGCGGTGACGACGTCGGGGCCGGCACCGGTCCCCGCGGACGGCCGGGTGACGCCCAGGACGGAGCGGTCCGACGCGCCCGAGACCGTGACGTGCGAGACGTAGCCGCGGTCGCCGGAGAGCTCGTGCCGCACGGCGCTCAGCACGTACTTCCCGTCGAACGGAGCCCCGCAGCCCACGAGCGCGACGGCGGAGCCGACGCCGAGCGACGGGTTGCCCTGGACCGTCGCGTCGATCTCGGCGAACCCGCCCGCGACCCGGTCGGCGATCGCCGTCGCGTGCGCCTTCGCCCGGCCCGTCGTCGACGTCGCGGCGCTCGGTACGACGAGCACCGGTGCACCGGAGACCTCCTGCAGCGCGGTGGGCGAGACCGACGGCAGCACGGCCCCCGCGGTGCTCGCCGCGACGCGCGCGACGACCTCGCGCTTGGCCGCCACGTCCCAGCCGCGGACCTCCACGTCCGTGACCTGGGACGCGGCGGTCACGGTCGCTCGCAACGCCTGGAGGTTCACCCCGCGTTCGAGCACGAGCGGGTCCTGGCGCGCCCCGGACGCCGCCGCCGGCGCCCGGCGTGCGTTCTCCGGGAGGCGGAAGTCGAGCTTCCCGTCGGTCACGGCGACGACGGCACCGCACAGCAGCGCGAGCCGGCCGAGGAGCTCCCAGTCGCTGATGTTCGGTTGCCAGAGGTGCTCGATCGTCTCGGCGAACGAGTCGACGCGCCCGCCGCCCAGGGCGGCCTCCTGCGCGATCTTGCGCACGACGTCGGTCACGGAGACCTTGACGAAGGTCTGCGTCCGGCGCTTGTCGATCAGCCGGTGCGCGGCGTCGAGCCCACGCACGGTCGTCCAGCGACCGGCTGGGCCGACCTCCGCCTCGATCGACGTGACGTCGCCGTGCACGAGCGGCCGCGGGCCGCCCGGGCCGCTGAGCTGGACCGCGACGCGCACCTGCGAGCCGACGGCGATCCCCGCCTTGTCGAGGACGGTGCCGTGCTCGTCGGAGAGCTGGAGCTCGAACATCGCCGGGACGTCGCGCCGCGCGTCCACGACGACGGACGTGAGCAGCGACGCCACGTCGTCCGGCAGGTCCCTCCCCCCGACCGTCACGACCGGGCGCGCGCTGTGCTCCTCACCGTGCATCGCGGACCTCCGCCCTCGGCCGTCCGGTCCGGAGCCCGACCGCAGGGTCGCGCAGGTCCTCGACCGCGGGCAGCAGGACCCGGTCGCCGGGCCGCAGCCGGAACGGGTCGTCGGCGTGGTTCGCCTCCGCGACCGCCCGCCACAGTCCCGTGTCGCCGTACTCCGCGTACGCGATGCCGGCGAACGTGTCGCCCGCGACCACGACGTGCTCGCGGTGCGGGACGAACCCGCCCGACGTCGGGTTCTGCCGCGGCGCCTCCCCCGCGATCTCCTCCAGCGTCACCGTGCACACCGCCCGGATGGGCAGGCCGCTCGCGGTGAACAGGGTGTAGCGCACCTGGACGCTCGCGACGTACGCGAGGAACGCCGTGAGGCTCCCCCACCGGAACAGCACCCACGGCGGCGAGTCCTTGTGCTGGGCGTGCGAGCTGGACGTGGGGACGCAGCTCGCGAACAGCTTCTCCACGGCCTTCACCACCGCGTCGTCGTGCTGCTGGGACGCGTCGAAGAACATCTCGAGCGAGAGCCGGGACGGCGCCGGCCCCTGGAACTGGGGCGGGCTCGACCGGAGGTTGCCGGTGCTGGTGGGGCGCGTCCACGTCGCGGCCTTCTCGAGCGCGAGCTCGGTCGGGTTGAACTGGAACGCGATCCTGCCGATCTCCGGCCCGGCCTTCGCGAGCGAGCCGTCCTTCGACGGCTCGAAGAGCAGGAGGTACGCGTGCTCGAGCTTCGACCCGGAGCCGGACGCCCCGCTTGTCGCCGCGGCCTCGAGGCCGACCGCCGATGGCACCACCCTCACCCCCCTGCCGTCGGGGGCACGAAGCCGTGGTGGGCGATCTCGACCGACTCGACCACGACGTTCGGGTCCGTGGTCGACAGGGAGGGGCCCGACCACCGGACCGGCACGATGCCCATGAGCCCGAACCGCGCGACCTCCGCCCCGTCCGCCGTCATCGCGTCGATCGTCGCGGTGCCGAACCGGTAGCCGCTCGTGACCATCGCGGTGAACCACTCGCCGATCTTGGCGCTGTCCTTGTTCAGCGGCCGGGTCAACGTGATGTTCGGGTAGCGCAGGCGCGTGGGGAACTGCCACACCGCGCCGTTGTTCCCGCCCTCTGCGCGCGTCTCGACCGTGACCTCGCAGCCCAGGCCCGAGCACGCGCTGAACAGGCCCAGGTTCCTGTCGTCGAGGAGGATCCGGTACCGGATCCCGACCGCGATCGCCGTCTCCTCGTAGATCGTCACCGCTCCCACCTCCGGTCCGTCCGCAGCCCGACGCGTTCGCGGTCGAGCAGCACCTCGTGGCGCAGGCGCCGCAGGAGCGGACCCGTGAGACGACGGGCGAGGTCGTCGAGCTCGCTCTCGCTGACCGCGACCCGTCCCGACGACGGCACGCCCGCCCCGGGCGCGGGAACGTCCGGGCCGGCGGCGGGGGGCGTCGAGGTGGGGGGAGGCGCGGCCGGTGCGGGCGCGGTCGGGACGCGCGGGTCCGGCCCGCTGGTGGCGACCGGTCCGGACGCCGCACGGGACCGAGGTCCGGACGGCGGGACGAGCGGCGCGAGCCGCGGCGTCGCCGCGCCCCGCTCGGGGACCACGGGGGTGCCGGCCAGAGCGGGCGGGTCGAGGAGCCCGGACGCGCCGAGGAGCCCGGAGGCGCCGGGGGCGGCGGCGGGCGCAGGCAGCTCGGGGAGCACCGGTGCGCCGAACGGCACGGTCCCGTCGGGGAACGTGGGGACCCCGGGTGCGTCGAGGCTCCCGGGCGCGTCGAGGACCCCCGGTGCGTCGAGGCCCCCGGGCAGCGCGCCGAGCGCCGCGGCCGACGGCCCCGGTGACCGGTGACGGGCCGCGGACGGCCCGGTGGCCCGGCGACGTCCCGGTGCCGCCGTCTCCGCGTCGGACCGCGGGACGACCGACCCTCTCGACCAGGGCCACCTGGACACCCTCAGCACCCGGCCGGGCGCGCGACCTCCGAGCGGACGCGGTGGGTTCGCCGACCCGGTGCGGGGAGCGCCGACGACGGAGCGCGCGTCGCGCAGGGTCGGTGTCGCACCGCCCGCGGCGACGGTCGCGGCGCGCGCGACGGGTACGCCCGGTGACGCGGTCTCGGCGCGCGCAGCGGCGGCATCCGGCAGGGAGGCGTCGACCGCGCGGGTGCCGAAGGTCTGGCGGGCGGCGGTCGCGCTCACCGCGGCGACGGTCGCGACGCCCGGGAGCGAGCGCCCCGGGACGGAGCGCTGGACGGGGGTCGCCGACGCGGCGGGCCAGGTGACGGGCACGGCGGCGCGGACCCGGCTGCGGCCGGCGACGACCGTCCCGCCGGACTCCCCGGCTCTCGTCGGGGCGACGAGGGCCGCGGTGGTCGAGCGCGCCGCACGCTGGGCGAGCACCGGCCGGTCGGCCCGTGGCGCCGGGCCGGAGGCGGGCTCGGGGGCGACGTGCGGCGGCGCTCCCCCGACCGACGCGGGGCCCGGGTCGGTGCTGGCGTCGCCATCCCGCGCCGCGCTGGCGCTCCGGTCGGCACGTCCGCCCCGGTCGGAAGCTCCGACGCGCTCCGCCGACCGGGACACCACGGGCAGGTCCGTCCCTCCGTCGACGGCTCCCGACGCTCCCGGGCCGGCGGTCGCCGGCGTGGGTCGCCCGTGCGGGGTACCGGCCCGTTCGCCGGCGGCCCACGCGGCGCCCAGGTCGCGCTGGACGGCGAGGGTTCCCGCGTCACGCGGCGCCGGGTGCGCCGGGGGGTCGGTGCGGGCCGGCCGGGCGGAGCCGGCCGGTGCCCCACCGACGTCCGCGACCTCGTCGCCCGACGTCGTCGTCCCGGCCGCACCCGCGGACGGGCTGCCCTCCGTCGTGCTCCTCGACACCACGGGAAGCGCGGCGCCGGCCCGACCGGTCGTGGGCTGCGGATCACCGGGCCCGTCGGCCCGGGGCCCGGCGTGGTCGTGCGCGTCGACGGACCGGAGCCCGAGCACCGGCCGTCCGGCCGTGGGCTCGGCAGGGGCGGGCTCCCCGGTGGTGCGCTGGGCGACGACCGCTGCGCCGTCGTGGTCGAGCTCCGTGAGAGTGGTCGACGTCGGCGTCGTGCCGCCGCTCGTGCGCGGACGGGCGTCGGCCGGCCGCGTCGGGATCGGCACCACGACGGCACCGCCGTCCTCGAACGCCCCACCGGGTGCCGAGCGCTCCGGCACGCCACCCGTCCCGCGCGTCGGGACGGCAGGGCTGCTCGACGGCGCCGACCGCGCCACGACGGGAAGGTCGCTCGCTGCCAGGGGTGCGCCCAGGCCGAGCGGGCCGGCTCCCGTCGTCCTCGCGGTCGGCGCGGCGGTCGGGGCTGCCGTGCGCCCAGCGGTCGGTGGCACGGCCGGCGGTGCGGTCGTGTCGGCGCGCGCGGTGCGCTGCGCCGCGCCGGGATGCACCCCGTCACCCGGCACCGCGGCTCCTGGCACCGCGGCTCCTGGCGCCTCGACCCTCTGCACCGCGGCAGGAACCTGCCGGGTCGGTACGAGCGGGGTCAGGTCGACCAGGACCGGGTCGGCGGGGACCGCGACCGGCGCGGCCGGGACAGCCGGGACAGCCGGGACGGCCGGGACGGCCGGGACCGGAGCAACCGCGGTCCGGGCGACCGTGACCGACGGACCGTTCTCGGGCGCCGGTACGGGATCCGGCCGCGGTTCCCTGCGCGCGTCTGCGAGGTCGCCGGAGGCCCCGCCCCGCTCGTCGGGCGACGCCGCGAGCGGGACGGGGGGTACGTCGTCGGGCACGGACGGCGCACGCCGCACCGGCAGGCGCTGCGCCACGACGGTCGCGTCGGTGAACCTCCCGAGGGCTGCGACTTCCGGCGCCGGCCGTCGGTCGGGCGGCTCGGGCGCGAGGAGCGCGAGCTCGGCCCCGGGGGGCACGGTCGTGCGCTGCACCTGCCGTGCGCCGTCGCCGTCGATCACGCCCGCGGGCGCACGATGGTCGACGGCGTGGCTCATCTCGCCCAGGAAGCGAGGGCTCGTCCACGCGGCGAGCCGACCGGGGAACACGTCAGGACGCGTGGTGACGTCGATCGTCCCGAGCGTGCGTTGCAGCGGCGGGAGGAACGACCACCCCACGGGCTCCACCCCGTGCGCCCCGGCACCGCCCGGCCGACCGCCGTCGGGCACCGTCCCCGCGACCTGGCCCGGCCCGGTCGGGGCGTCCTGCTGCGCGCCGTCCGACCGGCGCCGCCACGGCCAGCGCACGGCTCAGCGCTCCTCGGACAGGCGGGTGTTGATCTTCGCGATCTCCGACACGTACCGCCTCCGTACGCCGTGCTCGAGGTCGAGGATGTCGTCCGGCGACCAGTGGAAGTGGTAGGCGACGTACGCGATCTCCTCGTACAACCGGTCGCTCGCGTACGTCACGATTCCCCCAGGCGGCCGCCCGAGAGGTCGATCGTGAACCGGTGCGCGCACTCGGGGCAGGTCACCGCGGCCCGGGTGCTGCCCTCCGCGTTGACCCGGCGGTAGAGGTCCTGGAGGAACGCGACGTCCGAGGCGAACATGCTCTCCACGACGTTCGTCGAGATGCTCGCGAGCGACCCGAGGGACGTGATGACCCGGCTGAGGAGGATGACCGTCGTGAAGGCGGCGTTCTCCTGCACCCGCGCGTCGTAGAGCGGGAGGAGCTCGTCGCGCGCCGTCGCCAGGCGCATCGTCCCCCGCGTGTGACGCACGCCGTCGGAGTCGACGTACCCGCGGGGGAGCTCGAAGTCGAACTCCGTGCGCAACGGCTCCGGTCCCCTGCCCGCCCGCGCGGGCACGTCCTGGTCCCCCGTGCCGAGGTCACGGTCGACGACGTCCAGGGCGGGCCCGCGCTGCATCAGGACACCGTCATCTCGTCGTAGGCGACGGTGAACTTCTCGGTGGCGGGCTCGGTGGCCCCCGCCTTCATCGCGGAGACCTCGACGCTCGACACCCAGCAGTTCGTGAAGTTGAACGCCTGGAGGGTGGTGCCCTGGTAGTCGAGGAAGGTGACCGCCGCCGTCTTGCGGGACCCCTTGAGGTCGCCCTGCATGACGGTCTTGAGCCAGTCCGAGACGGTCTTGCTGTCGGTCAGCCCGCGGGTCACGGTGAACTCACCGGCCTTGGGCCTCCCGATGAGCTGGCGGACGACGTACTTGCCGTCCGAGGTCTGCTGCTTGTGCTCGATCTTCTCGACCTCGGCCTTGATACCGCTGACCTCGATGACCTTCGGGACCTGGATCCCGTCGATGGTCACGATGAAGCCGTTCGCGGCGGACGAGTCGAGGGGGTCGGCGAGTGGCATGATGCGCTCCTTCGAGACGTGGGTGGGCTACTCGGCCACGAGGCTGGTGCCGCCCGAGAACTGGGACAGCTGGAAGACGACGAACTCGGCCGGCTTGACGGGCGCGATGCCGACCTGGCAGACGACCTGACCGGCGTCGATCCCCTCCGCGGGGTTGGTCTCGGCGTCGCACTTGACGAAGAACGCCTCGTCCGCGGTGAGGCCGAACAGGGCTCCCTTGCGCCACTCGTTCACGAGAAAGCTCGCGATGGTGCGGCGGATCCGCGCCCAGAGGGCGGGGTCGTTGGGCTCGAACACGACCCACTGGGTGCCGACGAGGATCGACTCCTCGAGGTAGTTGAAGAGGCGTCGCACGTTCACGTAGCGCCACGCCGGGTCGGAGGAGAGCGTCCGCGCGCCCCAGACGCGCACGCCGCGGCCCGGGAACGAGCGGATGCAGTTGATGCCGAGCGGGTTGAGCAGGTCGTTCTCCGCGCGCGTGATGTTCGTCTGGAGCGTGATGGCACCCCGGACGACCTCGTTCGCGGGAGCCTTGTGCACGCCGCGCTCGGAGTCGTTGCGCGCCCACAGCCCGGCGACGTGCCCCGACGGCGGGACGAACCGGTTGGTGCCCGAGAGCGGGTCGAAGATCTTGACGTAGGGCCAGTACAGGGTCGCGTACCGGGAGTCGTACCCGGCCCCCTCGGAGCGCCACTCCTTGACCTGCTGCGCGTTGAGCCCGGGCGGCGGGTCGAGGATCGCCATGCGGTCCCCCATGAGCTCGCAGTGCGCGATCATCGCGAGCTGCACCGCCTGGAACGTCTCGAGGTCGATCGCGCCCTGCTCGAGCGCGGCCACCAGGTCGGGGACCGAGACGATCGTGACGTCGTCGATCGCCTCCAGCCCGCTGAAACCGGTGCGGTCGGCGGCGTCACCGATGTAGTCCTCCGCCCCCAGCTCCTCCGTCGACGGCGGCGAGGGCTCCGGCTCGGGCGCGACGAGCTCGACGGCGCCCTTGTCCGGCTTGACGAGCGCGCTGCCCTGGGCGACCTCCTCGATCGTGATGAGCTTCGACTCCTGCTTCACCTTCGTCGCGACGTTGTCCGCGCCGCGCTTCGTCGTGACGTTGTCGAACGACTCGGCCTCCTTGCCGTCGACCTTCACGACGAGGCGGAACTGGTCGTCCGACGGCGAGTCGCCACCGGCGTCGGCCACCTCGACGGTGACCTTCTTCGGCTTGCCGCCGGTCGCGCCGTCGAGCGCGGTGACCTTGTAGCCGCCGAGCGCGGCCTCCGGCCGGCCCGCGGCGATCGCGCGGGGCGCGTTCTTGCCACGGCCCGACGGCGACGCCGGCGCCCCGCCGATCCGCACCACGTAGCAGTTGCCGCCGCCGTTGAGGAAGTAGCCGTAGACCGAGTGCGCCAGGTACGAGCCCGGCACGAAGTCGCCGAACGTCTGGGAGAACTGGGACCAGTTCGACACCAGGGTCGGCTCGTTCACCGGGCCCTTCGCCGCAAGACCGACGAACGCCGCGACCGACGTGCCGACCCCCTCGATGGGCCGGGACCCGGCCTCGACCTCTTCCACGTACACGCCGGGCGAGAGATACGTCGTCATGTCGTCGTCGCCTCCTAGGGAACACGCTGGTGAGAGGACCAGCGTCGTACGACGACGAGAGGGTGCGCAGGGCCGAGCGGATACCTGCGAGGGCAGACGCCGTTGCCCGATCGGGCGCAGACCACCCGCCGTCCGTACCCGGGCGTGCGCGAGAGCCGGCCCGACCGCCCCCGACGGGATAGCGTCGCCGGATGGCACACCTGTCCACCGACCGGGAGCTGGCGGCAGACCGCGAGCTCCCGGGGCGCAGCCCGAGGGCCGGTGCGGCGACGCCCGCGCACGCCGGCGAGCCCTCCGTCCTCGCTCTCCAGCGCGCTGCCGGGAACCGTGCGGTGGCGGGGGTGATCCAGCGGGTCGACTACCGCCGAGGACAACCTGTCGACTACTCGGAGATGACTGCGCAGATCGCGACGCAGCACGTCCGTGACCTGCAGGGCGGTGACTGGGAGAGCGCGAGCATCACCCACGTGCTGAAGCTCGAACGGCGGATCGCGCACCTGGCCCGACGCCTCGAGGAGCACGACAAGGACGCTGCACGACCACTGTGGCAGCTCAAGAAGGAGGCCTCGGTGGTCCTGCGCCGGGTACGTCTCCGGGAGTCCAACTCGCTCGAGGGCTTCTCGAACACCGAGGTGTCCGAGGCCATGGAGCGCCACTCGTCGCTGATCAGGAAGTGACCGTGTGGCTCGCGCGGCACCGGTGACGACGTTCTCGGTGGCTACGCGCGGACCGCCCGGACCCAGGTCCGGAAGAACTGCCGGTCGCCGGCGACCGGCGGGGGCAGCGTCCCCCGCATCGCCTTCGAGCTCATCTGCCGGTTCAGGGCCCGGAGCGGGACCACGGGCGAGTCCGGGACGTTCACGCTCCGGAAGCCTGGGTGCGTCGCGGCGAGCAGGTCGTCGATCTCGGCCGCCGTGAGCCCGACAGCCCTCAGCTGGGGGCGGTCGACGACCGCCCCCGACGTCATGATCTGCACGCGTCGGGTCCACCTCTTGGCCGTGGCGTCGTCGGTCCCGGGGCCGAGCGCGGCTCGGACGTGCTGCAGGAGCGAGCCTCCCTGTGCCTCGAACGTCGTGACCGCGGCGAGCACCCGTGCGGTCCGGCGCGGCCGGGTCCGCTCGAGGTACGCCCTCAGCCCCGCGGCGGTCACCGGACGGTGCCCCCGTAGCGGCGTCATGTGGTGGACCGCCTCGTCGACGAACGCCACGGCGCCACCCGCGGGGATGTCCGGGGCCTGGACGGTCGTCGGTGCGGGCAGGTTCGCCCGCGTCGCGGCGAGGTCCCCGCGGAACCGGCGGGGGAGCATGCGCCTGACCGCCCGGTCGTGGTGCGGGTCGGCGGGCGGATTGAGGATGTACTCCGGACCCGCGATCGGCTGGGCCGTCTCGTAGTTGAGGTTGACGAAGAGCGTCTGGCCGAGCGTGTCCTTGTGGAAGTTGTGGCTCGCCTGTGGCCGGCTCCGGTAGAAGTGGACCTCGACGAGGATCTTCCAGCCGTCCCCCACGAACCCGCGGTTGCGCAGGTAGTCGAGCTGTCCGGCGTCGTGCATCGTCTGCAGCGTGAGGGTGATGACGTCCTGCTGGAGGCCCTGAGCCGTCACGAGCGCGTATCCGTTCGCGTTGGTCGCCAAGGCATGGCTCTCGCCGACAGGGCTGCCGGGCATCCTCGACGCCAGGTTCTTCAGGACCGAGCCGGCGATGAGGTTCTGCAGAGGGCCGGTCACGTCGTCGAGCTCGATGGCGCCGATGAACATCGCGCTCCCGAACTGGAGCACCGCCGGGCCGATCCCTGCCGGGTTCGCGTCCATCGCCGCGGTGAGCTGTTGCGCGAGCCGACCCTGCACGGCCGGGGCCGGACCCGGGAGGACCATCGGCGTCGCGAGCCGCGTCAGGGCCGCCTGCGACGCCGCGTCCCGTTGCGCGACCGTAGCCACGGACGGCGACGGGCGCCGCATCGGCGACCGCTCCTGAACCGCGGCACCGGGCACGGGCATCCGCATGACCCGCTCGGCGTTCGCGACGGCTTCACGCTCGAACCGGTCACCCGGGTCAGAGACGCTGATGCCTCCGTCGGTCGGTGTCCCGGCGACGGGCCCGCTGCGCTGCTGGACGACGTGCGTGAGCTCGTGGGCGAGCATGGTCCTGCCGGTGCTCGACACCGGGTCGAACTGCCCGGCGCCGAAGACGACGTCCCGGCCCACGGTGTAGGCGTGGGCCCCGACAGCCGCTGCCGACGCCGCGGCGGCACCGTCCGTGTGGATGCGCACGTCTGCGAAGTCGGCGCCGAGGCGCTGCTCCATCTCGGCGCGGACGCCGGACGGGAGCGGGCCGCCTCCTCCGCCCCGGACGACGTCGAGCACGGGCGAGCGGCCGCCGTCACCTCGCGCGCGCTGCAGTGCCGTGTTGCCGACGTGCCGCTGAAGGTGCGCGAGCCGGACCGCGCCGACGACGTCCGCGCGGCCCGTCGCGAACGCGTCAACCGCCGACCGGACGTCGGGCACGCTCACCGCTTCTCGCGCACGGACCGGGGCCACCGGCTCGACGTGCCGGATCGGCCGCGCCTCGACCTTCTTCACGGGTTCCGACATCACTCCACCAGCTCCCAGTACGGTCCGAACTCGGACGGCTGGGTCAGCCGGCCGAGCTTGCGGTACTCGCGGTGCACCGCGGTGACGAGGTGCCGCATCTCGACCACGCCGTCGGCGGCCGCGGCGAGGTACGCGGCGGTGACGGCCGCGGAGCGGATCCCCCCGCCCGCGAGCTCGAACGCCTTGGCGCAGAAGTCGAGGTCGAGGTGGTCCGCGCGCGGCACCACGGACCCGAGGCACCGGTCCCACAGGAGACGGCGCGCGGCGTCGTCGGGCACGGGGAAGTCCACGACGACGTCGAGGCGGCGTGTGAACGCCTCGTCGATGTTGGCCCGCAGGTTGGTCGAGAGGATGACGAGCCCGTCGAACGTCTCCATGCGCTGCAGCAGGTAGGCGCTCTCGATGTTGGCGTAGCGGTCGTGGGCGTCCTTGACCTCGGAGCGGCGCCCGAACACGGCGTCGGCCTCGTCGAACAGCAGCACCGCGTTGACGCCCGCGGCGCCCGCGAAGATGCGCTCGAGGTTCTTCTCCGTCTCGCCGACGTACTTGTCCACGACCGCCGCGAGGTCGACGACGTAGAGCTCCAGCCCGAGGTCGTGCGCGACGACCTCGGCCGACATCGTCTTGCCGGTCCCCGAGCCGCCCGCGAACAGCGCCGCGACGCCACGACCGCGTGCCCCGCCGGGGCGCATCCCCCAGTCGCCCAGCACGCGGTCGCGGTGCCGTGCGCGCTGCGACACCTCGCGCAGGGCGCGCAGCGCGGGCCCTGCGAGCACGAGGTCTTCCCAGCCGACGGCGGGGCTCACCCGCCGCGCGAGGCGTGCCAGGCCGGAGCCGTTCTCGGCCCGTGCACCGCGGCGCACGTCGGCGGCCGTCAGCCGGCCGTCGGGGTGCAGCACGGACTGGGTCCGTGCCGAGCGCGCGGCCCGCTCCACCTGCTCGGGGCGCAGCACGAACGGGGCCGTCACCGTCGCGACGTCGAGTCCCCCCGGGTCGTCCGTTCCCGCCGCGTCGCCGAGCGCCGCGGACCAGACCTGGGTGCGCTCCGCCGTCGTGCTCGGTGCGGCGTCCAGGAGCAGCGGGACGTCCCGGGCCCACTCCGGGTCCCAGGCCCCGTCGCCCACGAGCACGGCCACTCCCGTCCCTGCGGCGAGCGCCGCGACGACGCCCGGTGACTCGCGCACCACCTCGAGCGGACCGGCGACCAGTCCGGCGTCGCGCAGCGCCGCCTCCCGGACCGCGGCGCGCGCGAACCCGGGGAGGTCGGGACCGGCCCGGCGCAGGTCCAGCCCCACGACACCCCGTCCGGTCGCCGCGAGCGCCGCCACCGCGCTCGACCACGCCGAGCCCGACGCCGGCTGACGCACGTAGACGAGCCGCACCCCGGCGTCGAGGGCCCGGGCGAGCCGGGCGGCGTCGGGCGAGTCGACCGCCCGGACGTCGACGAGCGCGGCGGCGAGGCCGGGGTCGGGCGCGTCGTCGCCCAGCAGGTGCGCGACGACGCGGTCCGGCACGCGTAGCGCACGTCCCGGGAGCGGTCGGTCGCCGTCCTCGACGACGACGAGCCCGCCGTGCACCAGCGGGCCGTGCGTGACGCGGTGGCGCGCGGCGGCGGACGTGAGCGACGCCCCGCACAGCGCGAACGCCGTCGCGACCGACGGCCGGCGCCGGGACACGTCGTCGTTGAGATAGCCGAAGAGCTGCTCGAGGCGCTGGTCGATCTCGCCGGCGAGCGCCACGACGAGGAGCTCGGTGTCGAGGTCGGTGAGGTCGAACGCCCGGGCGAGAGCGCGCAGCCGGACCCGCTCGCCGGCGGCCTCGGCGCGGTCCGCGGCCGCCTCGCAGGCGGCGAGCAGGTCCGCGGAGGCGGCGAGGTCGGACGCCGGTCGCGGCCCCGCGAGGAGGTGGTCGACCGCGTCGTCGGTGAGGTACAGGCCGCGGAACGGGTCGTCCGGGGCGGGGTCGCCGACGCGCCGTCGTGCCACGAGCGCGCGCACGCGCGCCTCCAGGACGCCGAGGCGCCCCACCAGGTGGTCGAGGCTCGCGTCGGTCACGTCCGCCTCCGTGCCCGCGGCGGGCGTCCCGCGCCTGACGCCCTCGGCCCCGGCTCCGGCGCGTCCTGCCCCGCGGCCCGGGGCTCCGGCGCGCGGTGACGGCGCCGCACCGGGTCGGCGCCGCCGTCGGGCAGGGTGCTGCGGGCCGCGAGGTGCAGCTCCTCCCGGACGGGCGGGCCGACGTCGGTCCGCGCCGCACGCAGGAGCGGCGCGGTGACCGCGACCTCGACCGACGGCTTGAGCTCGCCGCCGAGGGAGGACCACACGTCGGTGACGCTGCGGTCCTCCGCCGGGGGCATGCCCGCCGTCATCGGCACGTCCGTCCCGACCTCGGCGAGGCTCCCCACGAGGTGCTCGCGCGGGAGCGCGTCGAGGCTCACGAGCGTGCGCAGGACCGTGTCGAGCAGGCGGTGCTCGTCCTCGGGGCGCTGGGTCCACGCGGTCACGAGGTAGGAGAGGCGGAAGTGGCGGGGCGGGTCGGACCGGCCGACGACCGTCCCGTCCGGTCCCCGGCGCTCGACCGAGCCGTGCGCGCGGCGCTTGACGTCCTCGCGCACGTCGTACAGGTACACGTCGACGGTCGGGGCGTTGCGGCGCGCCGCCCAGTCCTTCGTCGGGGCGTCGAACGACACCTCGACGTCCCCCAGCGCCTCGCGCACCAGCGCCCGCAGCGCGTCGTCGACCTCCGTGATCATGCGCTCACCTCCGCTCCAGGACGTCGGGGATCCCGACGCTCGGCGTGACCACCAGCAGCGGCGCGTCGATCTCGCACCACTGCGGCCCGTCGGGCACGGTGTCAGTGAGCTCGTCCGACAGCTCCGCCGGGGTCGGTGCGAGCGCCGGGTCGTCGAGGCACGGGGCGACGGCGGTCGCCGCCGTGGCGCCCGGCCCACCCGGTGCGCCGGACGGCGGGCCGACGACCCGCGGGAAGCCGGCGCCGAGCACTCCCCGCACGTCGGTGGCCGGGCCGCTCGTCGCGCGCAGCCACCGCTCCCCGCGCACGTCGTTGCGCACGACGAGCACCGGGACGCTCACGCGTCCGTCAGGGCCGGTCCGGTACGGACCGGGGGCCGTCGTGATGCCCTGGGACCACGTCAGGTAGATCTCCGAGCCCGGCGGGAAGTCCTCGCCGTACGCGAGCACGACCTCCCCCGGGCGCGCGACCTCGGGCACGATCCGCAGCCAGGGCTGCACGACCTCCAGCGGCGTCGTCGCGACGACCGGTTCGCCTCCGTCCGAGGTCACGGTCGCGGTCACGACACCCACGCCCGCCGGACCCACGGCGTCGACGCGCGTCCGGACCTCCAGCCCTCCGCCCGGGGTCAGCGGGCCGGCGGTGCACTCCGGGCACTCGTCCGCGCGGGCGGCGTGCGGGTCGGTCGTCCCGGGCGGTGGCTCGACGGTCAGCTCCACGTCCTCGGCCGTCCCGTCGCCGTCGTTCGTGACCCTCGTGACCGCGTTCACGGGGTGCCCGCCGACCCAGATCCGCGGTGCCGTCACCGTCACCTCGACCGCGATCACGGGTTCGCCGCCGGGCGGCACCGTGATCCGGGCGGTCGCGAGGTTGTCCGCGACGTCGAGCTCCGCGCCCCGGCTCGTGACCGCGCCCTCGACGACGTGCGGCCCGGGGTCGGTCGCGGCGCCGGCGGTCGTCGCGTCGACGACGGGCACGGTGGTGACGAGCCGGCCGCCCGGCGCGAGGGGCCCGGGGCCCGGGCACGTCACGACCGTCGAGCCCGCGGCGGTGCCGGGGCCGGTGGTGCACCCGACGGGCAGGTCGCCCGCACGCAGCCCCCCGGGCAGCGCGAGGACCACGGTCGGCGACGCCGGGACGCTCCCCTCGTTGACGACGGTCGCCGTCAGGGTCGAGGTGCCGTCGGCACGAAGCTCCACCGGGTCGGCCGCGAGGCCCAGCGACAGGTCGCCGACCGGCTGCACGGCGGGCTCGGTGAGGTCGCCGGGCTCGTCCAGGACGAGACGCACCCCGGTCCCGTCGGGTGCGACCGCGTAGAGGCCCCGACCACCCGCCCGGCCTGCGGCCTGACCGCTGAACACGATCTCCGCGCCGTCGGACGACCACGCCGGGTCGGTCGCCGAGGAGACGACGCCGCGCGACGGCGTCGCGACGGGCCTGCCGGCCGTGGGCTCCTGCGTGGGCTCCTGCGTCGGGCCGACGACGTCGGGCTGCGTGGTCCGGACCTGGTCGGAGCCGTCGAAGCCCGTCACCGCGCGCACGGCCGTGACGCGGAGCGCTCCCGCGCCCACCGGTGCGAGGTCGACCAGGCCGATCCCGCCAGGAGCGATCTCGACGTCGCCGACGGCGAGGTCCGCGACCGCGACCCGCGTCCCGTCCGGGGACCACGCCGGCGAGCGCCCGGTCAACGGCACCGGGACCACCTGGCACAGGTCGACGGGGACCTGCCGGACGCACGGCAGGACGACGTCGAGCGTGAGGCGCTGCCACGTGCGGGTCCCGACGTCGAGGACGGCGAGCGCGCTGCGCGCACCCCCCAGCGCCTCCGAGACGGGACCCAGCTCCGCGACGAGCCGACCGCCGTCGGGCGCCCACGACGGGTGCCGGGGTACGAGGCTCCACCCCTGGCCGCCGTCGGGGGCGTGCTCCGCCGATCCCGACCCGTCGGGCGGCCCCCACCAGACGGCCGGTGCCTCCGTCTCGTCGACGAGACCGGAGAACGCCACCCGGGAACCGTCCGGGCTCCACGCCGGGTGGTGCATCCCGAGCGTCGTGGTCCGCGGCACCAGGGTGGACACCTCCTGCGTCGCCGGGTCGACCTGGACGAGCTCGCGGTCCGCGTACGACGGCTCGCCCGACGGCCACGTGCCCGAGCTCACGGCGAGGAGCGTGCCGTCCGGCGAGTACGCGGGACCGGTGTCGTCCGACCGCACCTCACCGTCCGACCGGTCCAGGACGAGGCGCGGGCCGGACCCGTCCGCGACGAGCGCGTCGGCCACGTCCCGGTCGCCCAGGCGCTGCGTGAACCTCAGGGTTCCGGTCAGGACCACGGCCGACCCGTCGCCGTCCCACCACAGCCGCGCCCAGTCCGGGTGGGTCGAGCCCTGCTCGCCGGACGGGACCGACCACGAGTCGACGACCGAGACGCCCTGCCAGACCTGGACGCGCGCCGCCCAGACCGACGGCAGACCCGACGCCGGGTCCACCGAGGTGTACGCGAGCAGCACGTCGTCGGGCGCGGAGCCCTCGCCGAACGAGACGGCGACCGCGGTCGGCTCGGTCCCGGTGTCCGGGGCAGGTCCCCCCGCCACGTCGCCGCCGCGCCACGGGTCGAGGACCTCGGGCACCTGCGTCTCGCCCGTGCCCGGCGACGGAGGGTTGCGCCACCCGGGGGACAGGGTGAGGAACGCGACGGACCCGGCGGCGCGGAACCTCGTGGTCGTGAACGCGACGAGGTCGTCCGTGTACGGGTTGTCGTCGAGCACGACGCTGGGCGTCGTGTCCGCCCCGGGGTCGTCGGTGAGTCGCACCACGACGGGCTCGCCCGACCCGGCGCCCTCCCGGTCCACGGCCGCGACGTAGACGTCGCCCAGGGGGTCGTCCCGCGTGCTCGAGAACACGACGCTCGCGCCGTCCGGTCCCCACGACGGCCACAGGTCGTCGGCCCCCGGTGCGGGTGCGGGCGCGTACGGCTCGGCGCCCTCGCACCCGCGCTCGGGGTCCACGGTCGCGACCACCACCTCCCAGTCGCCGGAGGCGTCGGTCGCGTACGCGACGCGGGACCCGTCGCGCGAGAGCACCGGGTGCGAGACGTGCGCGTCGTCGCACGTGACCCGGACGACGTCCCACGCGTCCTCCGGCGGCTGGCCGGACTCCTGCGTGGGGAACCGCACGTGGACGTCGCCCGCGCCCTCGCCGGACCTCGTGCTGACGAACGCGTACGCGCCCGAGCCGTACGCGGTGCCCGACGACTCGCCCTCGTAGAGCTGGTCGCCGTCGACGACCTCGACGCCCGCGGCGACCCGGGCCGTCGAGCCTCCCGACACCGCCAGGGGGATGTCGGCGACCGCGAGCGCGGCCCGGTCCCGCGCGAACGCGACCCGCGGCGGCTGCGCCGGCTGAGCCGGGAGCGCGGTCGCCGCGGCGGCCACCGCGCCGCGCGACTCCGCCGGCTCCGTGGCGCCGCTCCGGCCCAGGCCCACGGCCAGGAGCACGACGACGGCGAGCGCCGCCGTCGTCGACCTCGCCCTCGTCACCGCTCACCTCCTCGTCGGTGCCGCACACGGCCCGCGGCACGCGCGGGGTGCCTCCACGCTGCCGCACCGCCCCCCGGACGCGCACCCACCGCGGGCCCGACGAACGGGCACCGGGCGCTGCCCGAAGGGGCACCCGCCCCGCCCGCCGAGCCGTCGGCCCCGACGCCGCCGCTCCGGCTCAGATGAGACCCTCACGCAGCGCGAACGCGACCGCGTGCACGCGGTTGCGGAGCTGGAGGCGGGACGTGATGTCGTGCAGCACGTTCTTGACCGTGCGCTCCGAGTAGGCGAGGTGCCGCGCGACCTCCGCGGTGTCGAGACCGTCGGCGATGAGGCGCAGCACCTCGACCTCCCGGGTCGCGAGCCCGGTGAACGTGATCCCGCGCGGCTGCAGCACCTGGCGCTGGAGCGACCCGACCTGGTCGAGCAGCCGGCCCAGGAGGTCGGGCGGCAGGCTCCCCTCGCCGTCCGCCGCGGCACGGATGATCGCCACGAGCCGCTCGGGCGTCGCGTCGGACCGGCGCACCATCCCCACCACGCCCGCCTCGACGGCGTGGACCACGTCCTTGTCGTCGAGCCGTCCCGCGACCAGGACCGAGCGCCCCGTCCCCCCACGCTGCACCGCCCGCACGAGGCGCAGCGACTCGTCGTCCAGGTGGTCCGTCACCACCACGGCGACCTCCGCCTCCCTCGGGTCCTCGTCGCGCCCGAGGACCCTGACCTCCGGCCTCGGCCGCAGGGCGCTCACCACGCCCGCCTCCGAGATCGGGTCCTGCGCCCCGACCGACACCGTGATGCGTCCCGCCATCTCCTACCCCTTCGTGTTCGCCGGGGCATCCCGCCCCGGACCGTGCGACCCGACCCAGTCTCCGCGGACCGCTCCTCGGGCACTCATCAAGGACTCAACGGGCACCGGACGTGCCTGATCGGCCGCCCCTGCGGGGCTGCCCACACCACCTCGCGCTCCCTACGGTCGAGAGCATGGGAACCCTGGCGACGCTGGACGCGACGAGCATCTCGCTCACCCCGGGCGAGGAGGCGGTCGTCCCGCTGACCGTGCGCAACACGGGGACGATCGTCGAGGCGTACCGGCTGGAGGTGCTCGGCGTCCCGGCCGGCTGGACCACGATCGAGCCCGCCACGATCGACGGCCTCTACCCGCAGACGGCGACGACCGCGACCCTGACCTTCCGCCCGCCCCGTAGCGCCGAGGTGCCGGCGGGCCCGCTCGAGTTCGGCATCCGTGTCGTGCCGCTCGAGCACCCGGACGACGCGGTCGTGCCCGAGGGCGTCGTCGAGGTGCTGCCCTTCCTCGACACCACCGCCGAGCTCGTCCCGCGCACCACCCACGGCAGGCGCGGGGCGCGGCACCAGGTCGCCGTCGACAACCGGGGCAACACCGCGGTGTCCGTGCTGCTCGCGTGCGCCGACGGGACGGACGAGCTGACGTTCCGCGTCCAGGACCCGCACCTCGCCGTCGCTCCCGGGACCGCGCAGTTCTCGACGGTCCGCGTGCGTCCTCGTCGCCGGTTCTGGCGCGGCCCGGACAAGACGCTGCCGTTCGTCGTCCAGGTCGCCGCCGAGAACACGGTGCCGGTGACCCTCGACGGCACGTTCGTCCAGACCGCGCTGCTGCCCCGGTGGTTCCTCAAGGCGCTCCTCGCCCTGCTCGCGCTCCTCGCCGTGCTCGTCGCGCTGTGGTTCACGCTCCTCAAGCCCGCCGTCACGTCCGCCGCGCAGGCGGCCGTCCGCGACGACCTCACGCAGGCGCAGGAGGCGGCGCAGGCCGCGCAGAGCGCGGCGCAGGAGGCGTCCGGCGCGGCGCAGGAGGCGCAGGTCGCCGCCACCGAGGCCGGGACCACCCTCGCCGACACCGAGGAGGCGGTGGCGTCCTTCGTGCCGCCGTCGGGGACCTCCGTCCCCGTGCGTCAACGGCTCGACGCCGAGCCGGCCGGGGGCGAGACCGAGACCATGACGTTCGAGGTGCCCGAAGGTGCCACGCTCACGATCGACGACGTGATCCTGAGCAACCCGCAGGGCGACTTCGGGCGCCTGACCATCGCGCAGGACGACGTGCCGCTCCTCGACTTCGCGCTCGAGAACTTCCGGGACCTCGACTACCACTTCCAGTCCCCGATCACGCTGGCCGGCGGGTCGGAGCTCACGCTCGAGGTGGTGTGCCGCCAGCCCGGGGCCCCGCTCGGCATGGACCCCGCCCCCACCGCGTGCGACACGTCGCTGTACTTCGGCGGGACGATGTTCACCCCCGACGAGGCGGTGGCCCCCGCCTCCGCTCCCTGATGCCCACCGGACCGGCGGCGTGCGCGGGCGACCAGGTCGCGTGCCCCCTGTCCGACGGCCCCAAGCCGCACGTCGGAGGGCCGGTCACGCCCGCCGCGTGCGTCGCGACCGTGCTCGTCGGGGGTCGGCCCGCCGCCGTCGCGAACGGCACCGGGGTGGTGTGCGCCTCACCCGCCCCGAACGGCATCGCGGTCGGCAGCGTGACGGTGCTCGTCGGGAACCTGCCCGCCGCCCGGGTCGGGGACAGCACCGTCCACGGCGGCACCGTCGTCGGACCCGGCTGCCCGACCGTCATCGTCGGCGGCTGACCCGTCGGCGCGTGACCCGGGCGCCAGCGCGTGACCCGGACGGCCCGAGGTGCGAGGATGCCTCGCATGAGCTTCGTCGTCCGCGTCCTCGTCACCGGCCTCGCGATCTGGCTCACGAGCCTCTTCATGGACGAACACTTCCAGGTCGTCGGCTCCGACACCGTCGGCGGGAAGGTCGTCGTCATCCTCGTGGTGGCACTCCTCTACTCGCTCGTGAACGCCGTCATCAAGCCGATCGTGCAGATCCTGTCGATCCCCCTCTACATCCTCACGCTGGGGCTGTTCTCGCTCGTCGTCAACGCGCTCATGCTCATGCTCACCGCGTGGATCACCGAGCAGACCGACTGGGGCATCCGCATCGTCGGCGGGTTCTGGTGGGCCCTGCTCGCGGCGCTCGTGATCGGGCTGCTGAACTTCGCGATCTCGGCGGTCGTGCCCAAGTCCCGGGAGCGCTGACCTCCCGCACGCGCACCGCCGGGCGGGTCGTCCGGCACACGGGTCGTCCGGCGGGCGGGTCTCCGACCGCCTCACCGTGCGCCGTCGCCCCCGTCGCCCCCGTCGCCGAACGTGCCCTCGGCGGCGCCCGGTCCCCCGCCCGGCGCGAGCACCACCCCGCCGGGTGCGGCCGCGCCCGGGCCGGTCGGCCAGCTCGGCCACGTGGGCGGCCAGGCGGGCCTGGGCAGGGTCACGTCGCCGACGCAGAACGTGGTCTCCGGGTCGGGAACCAGGCGCGCCTCGTAGACCATCGGCTCCTCCGCCACGCCGGTGAGCAGCGCCTCGACGTCCGCCAGGTGCTCCTCGAGCCCGCGGTCGCCGACCACGGACGCCGCCGCGAGCACCTGCCGGTGGTACCCGATGCTGTGGGGGATCTCGAGACCCGGGCCCCCGTCGGACGCCGGCAGCGTGCCGGTCACGGTGACCCGGTCGGCCGTCGCGGGGTTCTCCGCGCCGTCGAGGTCGGACACCCCCTCGCCCTGCGTCTCGAGGTGCGTGCCCCGGACGCCCGGCGGGAGGTCGTGACCCGCGACGGGCGAGCCCGCCGTCACGACGTGCCGCACGTCGTACCTCCCGACCGTCGCCGCCGCGACCGTCGCCGCGATCATCCCGCCCTGGCTGTGGCCCACGAGCACGACGTCGTCGCCCTGCGCGATGCCGGACTGCTCCATCGCGTCCAGCACCGCGCGCACGCTGTCCGCCTGCGCCCGGCGTCCCGGGTCGTCGTCCATGAGGTCGTAGTTGGACGTCATGGTGAACACCGACCGGAGGTTGCCCGGCTGGGTGCCGGGGATCGCGACCACCCAGGCGGGCGCACCGTCCTCCTTGACGATCTTCTGCACGCTGAGCACCGAGTCGTCGCTGCCGAGGGCCGCGACGGCGCGGAGCGCGGAGTCGACGTCCGTCGGACGCGGGAGGTCGTAGACCGACCCGTCGACCCGGTGCACGTCCGGGTCGGGCAGGAACCGGTCGCGCAGCGGCTGGACGAGCCCGCGCAGCACCGACGCCCCGTTCCCCACCGTCGGGGCCGCGTTCCACGCGCGGCCCGTGTCGAAGATCCCGATCGCCCGGCTGAGCGCGCGGATCGTCGCGGGGTGCATGCCACCGGTGCCGGTGACGAACGTCCCCCACGAGAACCGGCCGTCGAGCACGGAGTCCACCACGCCGGCCGTGCCGCCGGCGACGAGCAGGCCGAGCGCGCTCGCCGCGGGCCCGAAAGGGCCCGCCCCCGGGAGCGCCAGCGTGCCCGCGACGCGGAGCACGAGATCCTCGGCCCGCGACGTGGCGGCGAGCTCCGCGTCGTCGTAGACCGCGACCGCCTGCAGCATGCGCTGCCCCACGCCCCGTACGGTGCGCCCGCGCTCCTGCGCGCCCGCGACGGCCGCGTCGAGCTCGTCGAGCACCGCGGCCTTGGCGCGCGCGACGTCGGCCGACCAGAAGGCGACCGCCGGAGCGCCCCAGCCCGACGCGGTGTCCAGCGGCGGCGGGGCGCTCGACGCGTCGAACGGTCGCGCTCCGAACGTCCGCGGTACCACGGCCTCGACCGACACCCGGGCGAGGCGCAGCCCGTCCGCGACGGCGTCGATCGCGTCGGCCGCGCCGAGCACGACGCGCGCCTTCGCGGTGACGGTCTCGGTGTCGACGGCGGTGGGCCCCGTCCCGCCACGGATGACGACGGTCACACCCGGGTCGCTCACGACAGCCCGCCCGTGGTCTGCTGCACGGCGCTCCGCGCGACGTCCTCCTCCGCCGCGACCGCGAACGCGTCGAGCAGCGCGACGCACCGGTCGAGCGCTGCGCCGAGCCGGCCGAGGCCGGTGCGCTCCGTGAGGACCGCCTCCTCGTAGGCCTCCCGTGCGGGCCCCTCCCAGGCGAGCGCCGGGTCCTCCAGCTCGCGGGCAGCCCGCGCGGTCTCCTCGGCTCCGGCGAGGAGGCGGTACCGGGCCTGCGTGACGGCGAACGGTGCGGCCACGCACTGCGGTGGGAGATCGGTGGTCATGGCGCGACCGTAGGAGCCGCGCGCCCGTCGGCACCCGGTCCCGACGCCGGCTGTGGACGGTCCCCGCGCCGTCCGGGACTGTGCACAGCCAGGACGGGCCCGACGCCCGGCGTGCCCGCACTGCGGGAGGCGCGGACCGCCGTCGGGCACGCGTGGGAGAATCGGGGCCGTGCCCGAGAACCCTGCAGCAACCCGTCAGCCCGTGGCAGCCTCGTCGCGCGTGAGCCTCGCCGACGTGACGCCGCCCGTCGCGCTCGGCCCGCTCGACGGCCGCTACCGCGCCGCCGTCGCCCCGCTGGTCGACCACCTCAGCGAGGCCGCGCTCAACCGCGAGCGCATCCACGTCGAGGTCGAGTGGCTGATCACGCTGTGCAACGGCGTCCCCGGTGTCACCGACGGGCCGGTCGTGCCCGGCGCTCCCCACCTCTCCGACGCCGAGGTCGCCTACCTGCGCGAGGTACCCGCGACGTTCGGCGCGGACGAGATCGCCGAGCTCGGCGCGATCGAGCGCGAGACCGTGCACGACGTCAAGGCCGTGGAGTACTTCGTCAAGCGCCGCCTCGCCGTGGCGCCCGAGGTCCTGGGCCCGGACACGGTGCTCCCCGGCGTGGGCGAGCTCGTGCACTTCGCGTGCACGAGCGAGGACGTCAACAACCTGTCGTACGCGCTCATGGTGCGCGGCGCCGTCGTCGACGTGTGGCTGCCCGCCGCGACCGCGCTCGCCGACCAGCTCGCGGACATGGCGCGCGACCTCGCCGACGTCCCGCTGCTGTCCCGCACGCACGGCCAGCCCGCCACGCCGACGACGCTCGGCAAGGAGATCGCCGTCCTCGCGCACCGCCTGCGGCGCCAGCTGCGCCGGGTCGGCGCAGCCGAGTACCTGGGCAAGCTCAACGGTGCGACGGGCACCTACGGCGCGCACGTCGTCGCGGTCCCGGGCGTGGACTGGCCCGCGGTCTCGCAGCACTTCGTCGAGGGGCTCGGGCTGACCTGGAACCCGCTGACGACCCAGATCGAGTCGCACGACTGGCAGGCAGAGCTGTACGCCGACGTCGCGCGGTTCAACCGCGTCCTCCACAACCTGTCGACCGACGTGTGGACGTACATCTCGCTCGGGTTCTTCACGCAGATCCCGGTGCCGGGTGCGACCGGCTCGTCGACGATGCCGCACAAGGTCAACCCGATCCGGTTCGAGAACGCCGAGGCGAACCTCGAGATCTCGTCCGCGCTGCTCGACACCCTCGCCTCGACGCTCGTCACCTCGCGCCTGCAGCGCGACCTCACCGACTCCACGACGCAGCGCAACATCGGCCCGGCGTTCGGCCACTCGCTGCTCGCGATCGACAACGTGCGCCGCGGCCTCACGGCCCTCGCCGCGAACGCCGACCTCATGGCGGCCGACCTCGACGCCAACTGGGAGGTGCTCGGCGAGCCCATCCAGTCGGCGATGCGCGCGGCGTCCGTCGCGGGCGTGCCCGGCATGGAGAACCCGTACGAGCGCCTCAAGGACCTCACGCGCGGGCACCGGCTCACGGGTGAGGAGATGCGCGAGTTCGTCGCGGGCCTCGGCCTGCCCGAGGACGTCGCGCAGCGCCTCGCCGACCTCACCCCCGCGACCTACACCGGCCTCGCGTCCCGCCTCGTCGCGGACTACCTCGACTGACCCCCCTCCGCCGAGCACGGGGTCGGCGACCGGATCCTGCGGGTCCCGGTCGCCGACCCCGTTCTCGTCGGCCGAGGGTCCCGTGGTCGCCGGGCGCTCGGCGACGTGCCGACCGCGGTGGACGACGGCACGCACCTCGACGCGCTGCTGTGGGTCAAGCTCCCGGGCGAGAGCGACGGGTCGTGCAACGGCGGCCCGCCAGCGGGCCGGTGGTGGCAGGAGATCGCGCTCGAGCTCGCGCGCAACGCCGCCTGGTAGTCGCCCGCGCGGGAGCACGATGCTGCTCGCTGCCGAGGAGGAGCGCCCGACCGCCGCCGCGGCGTGTGATGCAATCCTTCACAGATCAGCCGCACTGTGAAAGTATCTGCCACACGGCTCACGACCCGGAGGATCAGCAATGACGCTCGACGGCTCCCCCACGTCCCCCGCCGCTCCCGACGAGGCCGACCGCGACCGTGCGGCGGGCCTGGGACGACGGCACTTCCTCACCCTCGCCACGGCCGGTGTCGCGGCGAGCACGCTCACCGTGACGGTCGGCGCGCTCGCGCCGGCCGCTGCCGCCGCACCGGTCGGCACGGCACGCGCCGCGGCCGCCGCCGCCCCGGCTCCCCGCAAGCGCGAGCTGCGCGCGATGTGGATCTCGAGCGTGGTGAACATCGACTGGCCGTCCGCGACCGGCCTGACGGCGGAGCAGCAGAAGGCCGAGTTCGTGCACTGGCTCGACGTCGCGCGCGACTTCCGCCTCAACGCGGTCTTCGTCCAGGTCCGCCCGACGGCCGACGCGTTCTGGCCGAGCCCCTACGAACCCTGGTCGCAGTACCTCACCGGCGTGCAGGGCCAGGACCCCGGCTACGACCCGCTCGGGTTCGTCGTCGAGCAGTGCCACCGTCGCAACCTCGAGATCCACGCCTGGTACAACCCGTACCGCGTCTCGATGCAGACCGACCCCGCGAGGCTCGTCCCCGAGCACCCGGCGCGGCAGCACCCGGAGTGGGTGTGGGCGTACGGCGGCAAGCTGTACTTCGACCCGGGCCTTCCGGAGGCCCAGGAGCACATCAAGAAGGCCATCCTGCACAGCGTCGAGCACTACGACCTCGACGGCGTGCACTTCGACGACTACTTCTACCCGTACGCCGTCGCGGGCGAGACCATCCCGGACGCCGGGACCTTCGCGACGCACGGCGCGGGGTTCGACCGCATCGAGGACTGGCGCCGGCACAACGTCGACGAGTTCGTCCGGTCGATCTCCGAGCGCATCAAGCAGACCAAGCCGTGGGTCAAGTTCGGCATCAGCCCGTTCGGCATCTGGCGCAACGCCTCGACGGACCCGCGCGGGTCGGACACGGGCGGGTCGCAGTCCTACGACATGCAGTTCGCCGACACGCGCAAGTGGGTCCTCGAGGGCTGGCTCGACTACATCAACCCGCAGATCTACTGGCAGATCGGCCTCGCCGTCGCGGACTACGCGAAGCTCGTCCCGTGGTGGGCCGACGTCGCGGCGCAGTCCGGCACGCAGCTCTACGTGGGCGAGGCGCTGTACAAGGTGACGTCGGGCGTCTTCACCGACCCGGCCGAGCTGTCGAACCACCTCACCTTCTGCCAGGAGCAGGCCGACCCCGTGCACGGCAACGTCTACTTCTCGGCCCAGCACGTCCCGACCGACCCGCAGGGCTCCATGACGCGGGTGCGCGACGACCACTACCGCTACCCCGCGATCGTCCCGGCCATGCCGCACCTGCCGGGCACGAAGGTCCGCACTCCCGTCCTCGCGTGGGCCGGCTGGCGTGACGACGGCGTGCGCGTGCACTGGACGGACGCCGGCGGGCGCCGGTTCGCGGCGACGTCGTTCGCGATCTACCGTGCTGACGGGTGGGTGAAGCACGTGGACGTCGAGAACCCGGCGCACCTCGTCGCGACGCAGCGCGCCGAGGGCCGGGTGGTCCAGGACTTCCTCGACCCGACCGCGGTGCGCGGGCAGCGTTACACGTACGTGGTGACCGCCCTCGACCGCCTCTGGAACGAGTCCGCACCGAGCCGGGTCCGCTGGTCGGTGTGACGATCGTCGTGCCGGGCCTGCGCCCGGCGCGACAGCCCTTCGCCGGAACTGGGGCCGCGCGAGGGGCAGCAGGTCCGACGGCGCGTGGCTCGCTGGGTGCGCCACGCGCCGTCGGGCTCCCGCGGACCCCGACGGCGCAGCCTGGCCGGTCGGAGGCCGCCGCCCTCTCGCGCCGCGGGCCGGGTGGGGAGTTCGCCCCATGTCGCGCGCGCGACGCGCCACGGGTGCGCCGCGTACGCTCCGGGTGCCAGAGCTGGAGCGCGAGAGGGACGGTCATGGGGTTCTACGGTGCCGACATCGGCGCGCTGCGCGCGCTCGCGCAGAGCCTCTCGACGGGCTCGGACGCTCTCGAGACCACCCGCCGCACGGTCGGCACGACCGTGGGCGGCGCCCGCTGGTCGGGCCCGGACGGCGACGAGCTGCGCGGTCGCTGGTCCGCCGAGCTGGGTCCGGCGCTCGCCGCCGCCGCGGCGACGCTGCGCGACGCGGCGGACAAGGTCCGCAAGAACGCCGACCAGCAGGAGACCGCGAGCTCGGACGGCACGGGCGGCGCGCCCGGCGGCTCGGGTGGCAGCGGCGGCGGTCCGGGCGGCGGGTCCGGCGGCGGTCCGGGCGGCGGTCCGGGCGGCGCGGACGACAGCGCAGGCGGGACCGACGAGGGCACGGGTGGGCCGACGGTCACCGTGAAGGGCTCCGGCACCGACGGCGTCGACGACGGTGGCCTGGGCCGCCCCGCGACCGAGGGCAGCGACGCGAAGGTCGGGTTCGGTGTCTCCCACGACCCGGACAGCGGCGAGACGACGTACTCCGGCAGCGGCTCGCTCGAGGACTGGATGAAGACCACGAACGGGTCGAAGATCTCGTTCGGCGTCAGCGGCGGGGCCGAGTACACGGTCGGGGAGAAGACCGCGGACGGCTTCACGACGTACACCACGAAGTCCGACGTCTCGATCGGCGTCGAGGGCGGCGTGTCGAAGGGCGGCACGGGCGTGAGCGGCGGGTACACGACCGGCCTCACGTCCGAGTACACGGTCAAGGTGCCCGACGACGCGGGCGTCACGGACCCGGGGAGCATCAACCCGTTCGACCCGCGGAGCATGCCGGTCGGCTCGTCGGTGACGATGGACGGCGGCAGCTACTCGAAGACCGAGCTCGACGCGGCGTTCCGCCACATCGCGGTCGAGTCGTCGGTCAAGGACGCGAGCGGCGTGACGAGCCTCGTCGAGCGCACGGGCGAGGACACGGTGCGCGTGACCGCGGGACCCACCGAGGCCGTCGCGAACCACGCGGGCCTCGGCCTCGACTTCGACGCCGTGAAGGTCATGCTCGGCAACACGACGTCCCTCGACGGCGCCTCGCTGCGCAGCGCCGAGTTCGACCTCTCGACGCCGCAGGGCCAGGCCGCGTACGACACCTACCTCGTCACGGGCGAGATCCCGTCCGACCCGTCGACCGGTATCTCCGGCACCACGACGATCGAGCGGATCGAGTTCGACTCGACGTCCACCGTCGGGTTCGACACGCCCGTCGGCGGCGCCGAGTGGCAGATCGGCCAGAACACGGGCTCCCTGGTCGCCACGACCTACCCCGACGGCAGCACCGAGCAGCTCCTCACCGCGACGTACGGCGAGCGCGGCGACTTCCGCCTCTCGCAGGCGTTCGACGCCTCCGGGGCCGAGGACGTGTCCGCGCGCACCTACTCGTTCGACGTCACGGCCGACGACATGTCGTCGCAGTACTTCAACACGAGGGAGTTCTCGGGCTTCTCGCCGTCGAGCGAGGTGGCGTCCGGTCAGCAGGTCACGATGACGCTCTCCGAGTCGCAGATGAACCACCTGGCGGACAGCGTGCGCACGGCGGTCGAGAACGACAGCCTCAACCTCAAGACCCGGGCGATCGTCACGGACTACGACATGAACCCCGTCACGGACCCGTACCAGCTCGCGACCGGCCTCGCCCGCGCGGCGAGCTCGGACCTGGAGCTCGTCATGATGATCTCCGAGATCAACGCCGCGGGCGACGGGTCGATCACCGACCGTTCCGCCGCGCGCTTCCCCGGGACCGTGACGGTCGCCCCCTGACACCACCGTCGCGCGGGCTGCTCGCGCCGGTCGCGCGGGCTGCTCACGCCGGTCGGAGGGTGTGGCACGCTCCCGGGCACCGACGTACCGTCGCGCCATGGGCGACGAGACGTTCCTCGCCGCGACGCTGCCGGTCCTGGACCTCGCCGTCGCGTCGGTCACGGCCGTGCGCGACGCCGCAGCGCGCGCGGGCGGGTTCGACGCCGGTCCGCCGCCGGACCCCGAGCGCGTCGCCGCGGCGTTCGCGAGCGACCGGCTGCTCCGCCTCGACGGCGCGCCGGTGGACGGGTTCGCCCCGCTGTCCGGCTTCTTCCGCGCCGCGGACGGCTGGGTCCGCACGCACGCCAACTACCCGCACCACCGCGCGCGCCTGCTGGCGCTCCTCGACCTGCCCGACGACGGCGGGAACGCACCCTCGCGCGACGACGTGGTCGCGGCGCTCGCCGGCCGGTCGGCCCAGGACGTCGAGGAACGGGCCGCCGCAACGGGGGCGATCGCCGTGCGCGTGCGCACCGAGGACGAGTGGCGGGCGTCCGCGGCGGGCCGGGCCGCGGCGTCGGGCCCGCCCGTACGGACCGTCGTGCGCGACGACGTCGCTCCCCCGCGCGCGCTCACGGCCGGCCGGCGCCCGCTCGCCGGGGTGCGCGTGCTCGACCTCACCCGCGTCGTCGCCGGCCCCGTCGCGACGCGCACGCTCGCCCTGCTCGGTGCCGACGTGCTGCGCGTGGACCCGCCACGGCCGCCCGAGATCGAGGTCCAGCACCTCGACACCGGGCAGGGCAAGCGCTCGACGCTGCTCGACCTCGCGACGCGCGACGGCCGCGCCCGGGCGCAGGAGCTGCTCGAGCGCGCGGACGTCCTGGTGACGGGGTACCGGCCGGGCTCGATCGAGGGCTTCGGGCTGCGGCTCCCCCGCGGCGCGGTGCACGCGCGCGTCACGGCCTGGGGCGACGACGGACCGTGGGCCGGGCGTCGCGGGTTCGACTCGATCGTCCAGGCGGCGAGCGGGATCGCGCTCGTCGAGGGGTCGCGGGACGGCACCGCGCGCGCACCCGAGGACGCGGCCCCCGGTGCCCTGCCCGCGCAGGCGCTCGACCACGCGACCGGCTACCTCCTGGCGGCGGCCGTCGTCGACGCGCTCGCCGACCGTGCCGGCGACGGCCGGGGACGCGAGACCGACGGCGCCCTCGCCCGCACGGCGCACGCCCTGCTGACCGCGCCCGGGCGCGACCCCGCGCACGGGGCGCCGCGTGCACCCGGTCCGCGCTGCGTCGTCGAGCACAGGGCGCAGGTCGACGGTCGCGGCGGCGTGGCGAGCACCACCCGCCCCGCCCTCGACCGCCTCGCCGGCGAGGCCGTCGACGACCACCCCGCCCCGGCCCGGCCCTGGGGCGAGGACGAGGCGGCGTGGGCGCCCTGACCGGGGCACCCGCCGTCGCGGCACGTCCGGCTCGCGCGGGGCCGCACGTCCGGTGACGTCACCGGCCCGCGCCCGGCGTCAGATGTGGTCGAGCCGACGCAGGATCGCGCCCTCGCGCAGCGCCCACGGGCAGATCTCGACCTCGTCGACGCCGAGCGCCCGCATCGTCTCGACCGCG